>Ga0209425_10000003_pt1 | contig 269307 bp, 276 predicted proteins | sample COG_05_FD_184749 | JGI IMG/M metagenome (GOLD analysis project Ga0209425, IMG submission 184749) | Pelagic Microbial community sample from North Sea - COGITO 998_met_05 (SPAdes) (version 2) | ecosystem: Environmental > Aquatic > Marine > Neritic zone/Coastal water | place: Helgoland, sampling...
GAAAGTATGAAACATCACTAAGTACCCGGCGTCCATTATGGAGTTGGCTATCTTATCGGTACTGTAGGTACCAGAAATTGCTGCGTAACCTGAACTCATGCCTTTGCCTGCAATCATGATATCCGGCTTGATTTTGTAATCCTCGCAAGAAAATTTAAAACCTGTTCTACCAAATCCAGTCATAACTTCATCGGCTATTAAGAGTATGTCATTCTCATTTACTATTTTTTGAGCTTCAATCCAATAACCTTCCGGGGGGTAGATCGCACCTCCACTGGATCCATTAACAGGCTCCATTAATAAGGCAGCAATATTTTCTGCACCATAATGCTGTATAACTTTCCTTAAATTATCCAAATAGTAATCTTTAGCTCCTGGATGAAAGCTTCCTAAAGGACACCTTAGTGGATAGGGAGTTTCTATGGTTTTAGCACCAGGAAGGTAGCTTTCCATGCCCTTTTTTCTTGCAGCGTGTCCTGAAATTCCTGACATATTTAGTGTGGTACCGTGATAGGAAAGAGATCGCGTTAAGATGATTTTCTTTTCAGGTTTACCTCTGCTGGTCTGGTATTGGATTGCCATTTTTACAGCCGATTCGTTTGCTTCTGAACCACCTGATGAGAGGTGCACACGAGTCAGGTGAGGCGGCAACCAATGGTCCCTTAATTCGTCTAATAGTTCTTCTCTTTCCGGTGTTAAGAAAGGGGGTAGGACATAAGTGTTATTTATAGCACTTGCTTTAATTACCTTTGCAACCTCTTCTCTGCCATAGCCAATGTTATTAACTACAGCCCCTCCGGCTGCATCTAAAATTTTGAAACCTTCTTTAGTGTAAAGATAAGCGCCTTCAGACTTTGTAATTTCTAAGCCCAAGTCTTGCGGTAAATATGGCCATTTAATCATATCTAAATACCTTTAAAGTTATCAATTAGTAGCAAGAAGCCAATGAACACTTGAAAACAAAGAGTAGCCCACAATATCATCTTTGTAGCAGTCTTAGGTTGAAGTTCTTTTTCTAATTTACTGATAAGGAAAAGCGCTCCTATGTTAACTATTGGTAAACCCAATGCCGCCCAAATACCAGCAATAATAAATAAGGTTATTGGATTAGGAAGAATGAAATAGAAGACTCCAGAAAGGAAGGGTATTACAAAAGCTATAATTTTTATAAGCTTTAATCTGGTGTCTTCTTTTTCTAGGATTAATCCTGTCGATATAAAATAATCTGCAATGGTTCTGGTAAATGCTGCTGTGCCTGAAAGTAGGGTTGAAAAAAGAACAAAGAATGCAAGGGCCACAAACAGCCATTTAGCCCAACTTCCAAGCACAAGAGCAAACATATTTTGAAGTGCTCCTATGATGTCTATATCCCAAAATGAATTGTTGGAGAGTGCTTCTTGTAATTCAGGCACTTGATGAAGAACTCCAGCTCCAAGAAAAAAGAAGGGCAAGGTTCCTATTGTTATGAATATGACGGTAACCCAGACGTCTGTCTGCATTACTTTTATCCAGCCTTTAGTTTTTTCTAAGTCCCCTTCGTTATCTGGAGCATAACCTTTCTCCAAGCACCAATAAGTGTAAGCCATAATTTCTCCATAACTTATTCCTGTAAATCCAAAGACGGCCAAGGCCAGAGGGAGGTGATCCATCGGGAAGTTAAAAGAGAGGCCTTCGTATACTTGCGTTGAATTAATTTCGTATGGCGTTGCTTGCATGGAGAACGCTATGACCATTGTTACTAAAGAGAAAAACAAGACCATCATAAGCAATATTCTTTCAAGAGTTTGATAAGACCCCCAATAAAGAATAAACCAAGTTAATAGACAGCTAATCACAACCCATGCTGCTACGTTAATTTGAGGAATCATCATATGACCCGCTTCAGCCACTGCACCCGCAAGACCACCCATTCCTGCTATTGAAGGCACCACCCCGATAAACATAAACCATACTATCCATGAAGTGGTTTTACCTTTTATGGTGGTTTTAAAACCCGGCATATCTGCAAAGGCCTCTAAAAAAGTTTTTCTAGTAACTACGATGTACCTGCTTATTTCAGCTTGAATAATTGGCTTGCTCCACATGCTCAATAGAAGCCACCAAAGTAAAGTAAATCCTGCTGCTGCACCTAGTAAAGGAGTCATGACAATTGAGCCGCTGCCAACAACACTGCCGGTAACAATCACGCTGGGTCCGATGTATTTGAGTCGGCCCCATAAGGATTTAGGTGGGTAGTTCATTTGATGTGTTTTTTATTTGATAGTTTTTATTTACGAGTATGATGGATTTTGTATCATTTTATGGAACAATTCATTTCTTTTATTAATTTCCTAATATAAATCTTACTGATGAAATTTAAAGTTGCGTCTGGATTACAAATTGTTACTAGCACTTGTGGGTCTATGAATGATCCGGTTGTCATACTTTTACACGGAGGTGGGCAAACTCGTCATGCTTGGGGTTCAACAGGAGAGAAACTAAGCCAATCAGGATTTTATGTTGTCGCTCTGGATTTAAGAGGACACGGGGATAGCGATTGGGATACCAGCGGAGACTATTCTATAGAAGCCTATAAAGATGATTTGGCTTCCATAATTCAACAATTAGATAAACCTGCAGCGTTGGTGGGTGCATCTTTAGGCGGCATGGCATCCCTGTCTTTAGCTGGAGACAGCACTACCAGAGATTTGTGTTCAGCATTGGTGATGGTTGATATTGGGTTATACCCTAATGAAGAGGGGTCTGATCAAGTTATTAAATTCATGAGTTCCGGTAAGGAAGGATTTAAAAGTTTGGAAGAAGCTGCATTGGCAATATCAAGCTATTTACCCCATAGAAAAAAACCCCGAGACACCAAAGGTCTTGAAAAAAATTTAAGGCTAAAGAAAGATGGAAGATATTACTGGCATTGGGATCCGAGATTCATTGAAGGAAGATCTAAAAGCAATGTCTCTAATTACAAAGAAAACCAAGTCAAATTGGCTAAAGGAGTCGGTGTACCCACTTTGCTTATCAAGGGAGCTTTAAGCAATGTCCTTACCCAGCATGAAGTCGATAACTTTTTTGAACTAATACCTCATGCTCAATTTGTTGAAATCGAAGAAGCCGCCCATATGATAGCTGGAGACAGGAACGATATTTTTGCCGAATCAGCGATAAGGTTCTTAAAAAAATCCGTACTATAAACAAAAGAAAATATTACTACCATCTGATAATATTAGGTCACTATGATAATTGGTTTGACCGGAGGTATTGGCAGTGGAAAGACAGCCGTTTCTGATACTTTTAAAAGCCTAGGCATAGACATTGTTGATGCTGATGTCTCCTCTCGTCGTGTAGTCGAAAAAGGGCAACCTGCTTTGGATGCTATTCAAGCTCACTTTGGGGATAACGTATTGGATTCAGGAAATAACTTAGACCGGGCAAAACTTAGAGAGATTATTTTTAACAATTCTGAAGAAAGAGTCTGGCTCGAGAAATTGCTCCACCCTAAAATAGCCGAACATATAAAAGATCAGTTAGAAAGCTCTGAGAGTCCCTATTGCATATTGGTTTCGCCTCTGCTTTTAGAGACTGAACAAAAAAGCTACTGCTCTTTTGTCCTTGTAGTAGACGTGCCTGAAGAGTCCCAAATCGCAAGGACTGCAAAAAGAGATGGCGTTTCTGAAGAACAAGTAAAAAATATAATATCTGCCCAAATAGATAGAAAGAAACGTCTTGAGCAAGCAGATGAAATTATAATCAACGATGGTTCCATGGAGGATTTAAAAGAGAAGGTCATGGATTTACACACAAAGTATTTAAGTCAGTGTTAATTTTATGAATAAAGTTAATTGCCCCGAGTGTAAAAGGCCTTCTGAATGGTCCATGGAAAACAAGCATAGACCTTTTTGTTCTGCTAGGTGTCAGTTATTAGATCTTGGAGCTTGGGCTAGTGAAAGTCACAGGATTGCCGGTGATCCTGTGACAGATTCAGAAGAATATGAAGGATTTGAGCACTAGCTTTTAGCTGCGCAAGAGTTATTGGTTACTAGCTTCTGTAATCGCTATTAATTAATAAATAGTCTTCTGAAAAATCTGAAGTTATTACTGAGAAAGCACTTTTTCCCAAACCTAGTTTTATGGTCACTTCTAGGTTCTTTTTCGTGATTGCCTTTGAAGCTTTTGATTCGGAGTGTTGAGGATGCAGGTTACCATTTTTAGCCAATGGAACACCGTTCAAATGTATGGAAGTTTTAGAAACATCATTAACTTCAGATGAGCGTCCAATAGCAGAAAGTATTCTTCCCCAGTTGGCATCATTTCCAAACATCGCCGTCTTGACAAGGGGTGATTCAGCTACTGTAAAAGCAACGGATTCAGCTTGCTTTTCAGTTTTTGCTTGGACGACTTTAATGGTAATTTTCTTAGTGGCACCTTCGGCATCTTTTATTAATAAATCTGCTAATTCTTTGTAGATTTCTATTACGGCAGATCTAATCTTTCTTTCAATTGGAGTGCCTCTTTTTATAGGGCTTTTTGATCTTCCAGATGCCACCAGAACAGAAGAGTCATTGGGAGAAGTATCTCCATCAACAGTTATTCTGTTGAAGCTTTCTGAGAGAGCCTCGCTATGGATATTATCCAAAAGAGGTCTATTTATTTTGGCATCAATGAAAACAAAGCTTAAGAGAGTTGCAAAATCAGGTCGAATCATTCCAGAACCTTTAGCAAAACCAGTCATGGCAATTCTTTCTGAACCATTTTTAATCATTCTTGAAAGTAATTTAGGCTTCGTATCAGTTGTGAGTATTGACCTGGCAGCTTGTTTCCAATTATTAGATTTAAGTCTTTTAGATGCTTTAATAAACGCACCAATGTACTCATCAGTCTTTAAGTGTTCTCCTATGACCCCCGTTGAAAAAGGCAATACAGATTCGGGATCAATACCCATTTCTTTACCAACAGACTTACAGCATGAAAGAACATCTTTAGCTCCTTTTTTTCCTGTTCCTGCGTTTGCATTTCCAGCATTAATCATCAAGACGATTGCTTTTCCAAAACATTTTTCTAAATGAGCTTTCGCAGTAATTACGGGAGCAGATTTAAAACTATTATTGGTAAATTTACCACTGACGGTGCTTCCTTTTTCTATTGAAACCAGTAGCGTATCATCTCTTTTACCATAACGAGTGTTACTAGACGCCGACGCCATATTTATGCCAGTAATATTATTTATTTTCATGGCTACTTTTTCTTCTTTGCGTTCTTTCTTGCCATTTTTGCTTCTGCTCTTCTGAGCCTTCTATTGCCTGAAGTCTGGCTGGAAGCTTGATCTTGGTTATTGGTAATGACAGGATTTTGTTGCTTATTATCAAAAGCTGAAGCAGTCTCATGATGCAACGTTTCTTTTCTTTCATCTCTAGAGTGAGTGACGTCTCCAGGGTTGTTGGTCTCTATTTCAACTCTAGACAGAAACCTCACCCCTTCGTGCCTTATCTTTTGAAGTAAAGCTTCAAATAACTCGAAAGATTCTTTTCTGAATTCTAATTTAGGGTTCTTGTTTCCGTAGCTTCTAAGACCTATTCCTTGTCTTAAGGAGTCAACAGCACCAAGATGATCTTTCCAAGAATTATCTATAATCTGGAGTAAAATTTGCTTCTCAAAGTCCCTCATTGCAGGACCAATACTATTGCCTTTTTCTTTGTAGAGGCTTGTGGATTGATTAAATATTCTGGCAATCAGACCATCTTCATCAAGATTTTTGTCTTCTCTCAACCAGTCTCTTATTAAAAAATTGTGGCCAAAAATATTGACTAGAGAATTTTCTATTCCTTCAAGATTCCAATTACTCAATGGAGCATTTTCATCTTTGTAATTTAAGACTTCAGTTTCAATAACATTCTCTCTCATAGAATCTAGCAAATCCGTAATGACATCTGCTTCTAAAATGGTATTTCTTTGAGAGTAGATAATCTGCCTTTGTTCATTAGCCATATCATCATATTCAAGAAGCATCTTTCTTATATCAAAATTTCTCCCTTCAACCCTTTTCTGAGCTCTCTCAATTGCTCCAGTTAACATACGATGCTCAATTGATTCTCCTTTATCCATTCCAACTCGTTCCATGATATTTTTAAATTGATCCGAAGCAAAAATTCTCATTAAACTGTCTTCTAATGATATGTAGAACCTTGAGGAACCTGGATCTCCTTGTCTTCCTGACCTCCCTCTAAGCTGATTATCCATTCTTCTTGATTCATTGCGCTCAGTTCCAATAACGTGCAATCCACCGGCTTCAATGACCTTTGCATTAAGCTTTTTCCAGTCTTGCTGGAATTTTTTCTTAATTGATTCATCTTGATTTCCGGTATTTTCAAATTCAGCCTCCCAGTTTCCACCAAGAACTATGTCAGTTCCTCTGCCGGCCATATTGGTGGCAATGGTAACTACGTTTGGTTTTCCAGCTTGTGAAATTATTTCAGCTTCTCGCGCATGGTTTTTAGCATTGAGAACTTGATGCTCTATCTTTTTATTTTTTAGCAGTTTAGAAACCATCTCGGAGCTCTCAAGAGAAGCCGTTCCAACAAGAACAGGATTGCCTTTCTTTCTGTACTCATCAATTTCTTTAACCACAGCGTCGTATTTTTCATCTTCAGTTAAGTAAACCAAATCATTATTGTCTTTTCTAACCATAGGTTTATTAGTTGGAACCTCAAGAACACTCAGTCCATAGATTTCTGCAAATTCCTGGGATTCGGTTGCTGCAGTCCCAGTCATTCCTGATAACTTTTCAAATTGCCTAAAATAATTTTGGAAGGTACAAGAAGCTAGCGTCTGGCTTTCCATTTGTATGGGAACGCCTTCTTTTTGCTCAATTGCTTGATGCAGACCATCTGCAAGACGACGACCAGGAATTGCTCTGCCTGTATTTTCATCTATCAGAACAATCTGATTGTCTTGCAACATATAATCAATATCTTTCTTAAAAAGAAAATGTGCTCTTAAAGACGATTGAATGTAATGGAGCAGTTTAAGATTATTTGAAGAATAAAGACTTTCGTCTTTTTCTATCATGCTTGCTTGTTTTAGCAGGCTCTCTACTCTGTCATGTCCTTTATCAGTTAATTCAACTTGTTTTGATTTCTCATCAATTAAAAAGTCACCCACTTGTTCTGGAGTAACTTCTTCTCCCTCTTCTAAAACAGCTTGTTGTTTTAGTTGAGGTATAAATTGACTAATTTGTTGATAGGTTTTTGAAGTATCTTCTACAGGACCTGAAATAACTAGAGGTGTCCTTGCTTCGTCAATTAATATTGAGTCAACTTCATCTACGATTGCATAGAAGCAGTCCTCCATAACTCTTTCTGTTTTAGAGAGAACCATGTTATTTCTAAGATAGTCAAAACCCAGTTCATTATTTGTTGCATAAATAACATCAGATGAATAGGACTTTTGCCTATCCTCAGGGCCTTGCCCCGATACAACTGAGGAAACTGACATGCCTAAGTTTTTATAAAGTGGACTCATCCAGTTTGCATCTCTTTGCGCCAAGTAGTCATTCACGGTAACCAAAACCACGGTTCTACTTGTTATGGAGTTAAGATAAATAGGTAATGTGGCCACAAGAGTTTTACCTTCTCCAGTGGCCATTTCTGCTATTTGACAGTTGTGAAGTGCCACGCCTCCAATCAGCTGACAATCGTATGGTCTTAGCCCTAACTGCCTCTTGCTTACCTCTCGGACAGTGGCAAAAGCTTCTGGCAGAAGATCATCTAAGCTTTCTCCTTCTTTAAAACGTCCTATAAAAATTTCTCTGTGATTTAGGAGTTCCGAATCACTTAATTTGCCGTAAGCATCTTCAAGTGCATTAATTTTTTTAATTAATGGGTTAATCTTTTTAATTATTTTTTGACTACGAGAGCCAAATATTTTTTCTAATATCGTCATAAAATTTCTATTACGGAACAAATTCTATCAATTTGTGTGAGGAAGTATCTGAATATAGTTAAAAACTATCCGGAGCTAGGATCAATAATTGGATCTAAGTAATTGATAGGTGATGTCTTAGGGTCATCATAAGTTACAACTTCCCAGGTTTCAGGTCTTGCTATTAATTCTCTTAATAAGCCATTATTAACTGTATGACCTGATTTATACCCTTCAAATGAACCCACAAGATTGTGTCCAAGAAGGTACAAGTCACCAATAGAATCTAATATTTTATGTTTTATCATCTCATTCTCAAGTCTTAACCCGTCGTCATTAAGTATTTCTTCATCACCAATCGCTATTGCATTCTTTTCACTCGCTCCAAGTGCTAAGTTATTCTCTTTAAGTGTTTCTAATTCACTCATAAAACCAAATGTTCTTGCTCTGCTTACCTCTTTTACAAAAGAAGTGCTGTTGAAGTTAATGGAGGCAGTCGTCGCATGTTGTTTATGTACTGGATGATCATAGATCATCGTGAAGGCAACTTTAAAACCATGAAAAGGAGATACTTGGGCCCAGGCATCACCATATGGAACTCTCACAGTCTCTTTTATTCTTATAAACTTTTTTGGTGTGTCTTGTTCGTGAAGCCCAGCAGATTGAATAAGAAATACGAAAGGGCCTGCACTACCATCCATGATAGGTATTTCAGGACCATTCACTTCAACGTATGCGTTGTCAATGCCCAATCCTGCCATAGCTGAAAGTAAGTGTTCCACTGTAGATACTTTTACATCCTCCCAAGTCAACGAGGTTGATAGGGTTGTATCGCCAACATTTTCTGCTCTGGCTTTGATTTCTACGACAGGGTCTAAATCAACTCTCCTAAAAATTATACCAGTATCAGGTTCCGCAGGTTTCAGAGTTAATGTTATTGGGTTGCCGCTATGGAGTCCTATTCCAAAGGCTTTAATTGAGTTGGATAATGTCCTTTGAGCAAGCATCGCCGTATTTTATATAAATAATTAAGTTTGTGGATGGTTATTTTGTCTGACGTATTCAAAGAGGATTATTCCTGCAGTTACTGAAGCATTCAGGCTTTCAATTCCTCCAGGCATATTGATCGCTGCCAAGGTATCACATTTTTCTGCAGTTAGGCGCTTCAAACCTTTATCTTCGGAGCCTATAATAAAGGCTGCACTTCCTTTCATGTCTATCTCAGTATGATTTTTTCCCGTACCAGCAGCGGCACCTATAATCTTAACTCCTGAATCTGAGAGCCTTTGAATAGTTCTGTTTAAGTTAGTGACAACGATAAATGGCATTAGTTCCGAACCACCAGATGAGATTTTCCTTACTGTTGGGGTTAAGTGACAAGATCTATTTTTTGGAACTATTACAGCGTCTGCTCCTGCTGCAGCAGCACTCCTTAGGCAAGCCCCAACGTTATGAGGGTCGGTCAGATGATCTAAAATAAGGATCAGTAAATTTTCTTTTTTAAGTAGTTTTTCAAGGAAAGTTTCATTTTCTTCAAGTCGCTTATTGCAAAGAATAGACACTCCCTGGTGGTTTTGTTCAATGAAATTGCTTTCAAAGAAGTTATCTTCTTCTAGAATTATTTCTATGTGGTTCTTTTTAGCTAAGCTTGATAAGGACTCGATCCTGGAGTTCTGCTTTTCATCTTGCAAAAAGAGCTTCAGGACACTTCTGGGTCTTATTGAAATGATTTCTTTAACAGCGTTTATTCCGCAGACAAGTTCTTGATTATTGCTTAGCTTCATTTCACAATCTCTATATCAATTCTTTGTGTAGTTAAGTCTGCGTCCTTAATTTTTACTAAAAGGCTGTCCCCGAGAGAATAACAATGGTTCGAACTAGTGCTCTTTAGCATTTTAGAATTCTCGTCAAATTCATAATACTCTCTTCTTGGTAAATATTTAATATGACACAGACCCTCTATATGAATGGAATCTAAGTGAATAAACAGCCCAAAATTTGTGACTCCAGAGATAACACCATTGAATTCTTTACCGATGTTATCTTTAGCGTAGGCACATTTGAGGTAGTTGATGGCTTCTCTCTCGGCCTTTTCTGCTTCTCTTTCTTTGGTGGAGGATAGAGACGCAATTTCTTCTACCAAGTCATTATTGTATGGGTAGAGGTCTTTATTAATGCTTTGAGGTCTGATCTTATCAAGAGAAATCTTTCCATTTGGGTTTGTTTCTATGAGCGACTTTAATGCCCTATGGACCATCAAATCGGGGTACCTTCTTATAGGGGAAGTAAAATGGGTGTAAGCGGGATAGCCCAGAGCAAAGTGCTCGGAAACTTCTGTTTCATAAACAGCAAGACTTAAGGACTGAAGAATTTGCATATGTATGGTTTCTTTATCTTTTCTGTCTTTAGTAATATCAACAAGATTTGATAGTTCCTTAACTTTTCCATCATCACCCAAAGTAACATTAATTTCTCTGCTTCTTGCAAAGCCTTCCAGGTTCTTTATTTTTAGTGGATCGGGTTTAGGATGGATTCTATAAATGGAAGGAATTTTTGCTTTCATCAGAATCTTTGCTGCACAGATATTAGCAAGGAGCATACATTCTTCTATTAATAAATGGGCTTCATTTCTAGACGTGTTGATAAATTTTTCTATCTTATTTCCTTTCAACTGAGGAACATAGAAGGGAATATCTAATTCCAAAGCACCTCTGTTTTTCTTCGCTTTCTTTAGAATCTTATATATATCCACTAAATTTTTTAAAGATTGAGCGTAAGGGTCAGAAAATTTATTTATCTTCATTTGCTCGGCAACTTTCTCGTAAGTTAAACGAGATTTTGAATTGATAATAGCTTGAAAAAATTCTACTTCTTTGGATTCTCCAGCTTGAGATAGGCTGGTTTTGCAGACCAAGCAGTATCTGTCCTCTTTCGGTCTTAATGAACAAAGATCATTACTAATTATCTCGGGTAACATGGGTATAACTTTTTGAGTGAAATAAACTGATGTCCCTCTTTCCGCAGCTTCCTTATCCATTGCCGAACCAGGGGTAACAAATTTTCCCACGTCAGCAATAGCAACGTATAGAACAAGATCTCCAGATTTATTTTTTTCTGAAAAGACTGCATCATCGAAATCTTTTGCTGTCTTGCCATCTATTGTTATGAATGATTTATTTCTAAGATCCACGTAATTTACTTCAGTTGCAATAACAGTTTTGGCGAGTCTTTGTGATTCTTGAATAATCGACTTATTCCATTCTGTTCGTAGGTCGTGTTTAGAAACAGATAAAGCGGAAGCTATTTCAAGAATATTATCTTCTGAGATGGTTCGTTTAATAAAACCTTCACCCATTTGTCTTGCAGCTGGCTGTTTTGTTAATATTATTTCTACTAACGTTTCAGTACTAATTTTTTTTGGAATATCGCCTGTTATCTTTATTCTGACAATATCTTCAAGGCCAACTGGAGATGAGAATGTGATCTTTCCATTTCTAGTAATTTTGCCAATAAAGTTATCTGTATTGCTCTTTAAAACACTATCTATGGAAGCCCATCCTTTAGGAGTTAGGTGGTATCGGACTAAGTCTCCAGGAAAAGCTTTTCGAAGCTCTGATTTTCCAATTTTGAATTTTTCTTCTGAAGCCCGATCAACAATACAGTGCGCGTGACTCCCTTTTGGTTTTTGAAAATACCCAATAAGCTCGTTTTGATTTTTTTTACGAACTCTTTTACTTTTATGGCCTCGTCTTTGCTTCATTCAGCTCATGATATAGTTAGTTACTACTTATAAGTATTAATGATTTATTCTTTATAGTATTTTCTTGCCCCTCCTAGAACTCTTGCTTGATTGCTCCTTACTAAAAAAGTAAAGTTAAGTTTGTATTTTTAACCTAAAAATTAAATGTCCAAATGATAGGCGTAATTGTTTCTTTATTCTTTATAAGCGCACTTTTTTTCTTGTGGCAGTTCTCGCGTGGCGAGCAAGTAGGTAAAAGAATTGGCTTTTTAATTAATATTTGGGGAGCGGTGATAGTATTTTATGTAGTAATGGTCGTCTTTTTCTAATACAAGAAAATTCAATATGCAAAGTTCAAAAAAATAACATTCTCTAAAAATAAAAAATAAAAAATAAAAAAAGGAAAATTAAATGACAGTTAAACATTACGATTGGTCCGCTTATCATGCGAACGTAAGACCCAATAAAGTCGCAATCAGAGATTTAAGTTCCAACAAAGAATTAACCTATTCTGAATTAAACAATAGAGCAAATAAGCTTGCCGGATGGATGCAAAGTCAAGGTATTAAAAAAGGTGATAGGGTGGCTATACTTTCTCAAAATTGTGCAGAGTTTTTTGAGCTTGAATTCGCATGTGCAAAAATTGGTGCCATTGAATTGCCCCTTAATTGGCGTCTAACAAAACCTGAACTGGAATACATATTAAAAGACAGCACTCCTAGCGTCTTGATTTATGACGCTATGTTTTTAGATATTTCAATAGAATTACAGAAAGATTGTTCTATTAGTTCGTCCTTGCAGATCGATAGTGACGATTTACATAGTGAGTATGAAGAAGCCCTTAATGGCTCTGATGGAGCACATGAGGTTGTTGAATCCTTTCAGGAAGACTTGATCATGATTATGTATACTTCAGGAACGACAGGCCACCCCAAAGGAGCAATGATCAATCATCAAATGCAACTTTATAATTGCATTAATTTGGCTTCTCCAGTTTTTGTCACTTCAGAAAGCGTTCAGCTGGTTGTTCTTCCACTATTTCATACTGGAGGAATGAACTGTTATGCCAATCCTGTACTTCATGCCGGAGGTGAAATAATTCTCATTAAAGAGTTTGAACCGGGATTGGTTTTGTCAATCATCGGAAACAGTGAGTATGGAGTAACCCACTTTTTTGCCGTTCCAGCGCCATATCAATTCATGATGAATCATCCGGACTTCGATAAAACAGATTTATCCGGATTAAAAGTTGCGGGTATTGGAGGAGCTCCATGTGCCGAAGCAATTTTGAGAGCATGGTCAGATCGAGGTGTCTCTATGACCCAAGGCTGGGGCATGACTGAAACCAGTCCCGGAGGTATAGGGCTTGATGCAGCAGATGCTGAAAGAAAATTAGGGGCAGCAGGTAAACCATTGCTCCATACGGAAGTTAAAGTCGTTGATGATGATGGTAAAGAGTTGCCTTGGGGTGAGGTTGGAGAACTATATATTAGAGGTCCTAATATAACCCCAGGTTACTGGAACAAACCAGAAGCAACCAGAGATTCATTTGAAGGTGACTGGCTTAAAACTGGAGATGCAGCAAGATTTGATGACGAAGGCTTTGTTTATATAGTTGATCGTTGGAAGGATATGTATATTTCAGGAGGTGAAAATGTCTACCCTGCAGAAGTAGAGAATGTCCTGTACCAGCTTCCCCAAATAGCAGAGGCAGCTATTATTGGAGTACCCGATGAAAGATGGGGAGAGACAGGAAAAGCCATTCTAGTTTTAAAAGGAGGACAAGCATTAGAAGAAAAAGATGTCATTTCACATTGTCTAGAGAACTTGGCGAAATTTAAGGTTCCTCAATCAGTTGAATTTATAGAAGCTTTACCTAGAAATGCAACAGGTAAAGTTTTAAAGAGAACTCTTAGGGATGAGTTTTTGGGAACAGACGCACCAGCGATTTCTTAAAAGATGAAATTATATGACTTTCCGAGTGCGCCTAACCCGAGGCGCGTAAAAATTTTCGCAGCAGAAAAAGGAATTGATCTTGAACTAGTTAATTGCGATATGTCTAAAAGGGAACACAAGTCAGAAGAGTTCCTTAAAAAGAATCCCAGTGGAAAGATCCCTGTCCTTGAATTAGATGATGGAAGATGCATATCTGAATCCGTGGCAATCTGTCGTTATTTAGAAAGTGTAGAACCAGAACCTAATCTTTTTGGAAAAGATCCCTTTGAACTTGCTTTTATAGAAAGTAGAAACAGACACATTGAATTAGAACTTTGGACACAGATAGGAATATCATGGGTCAATGGACCCATCGTTGGCAGTATGAGTATTTTTGAACAAATACCAGCCGCTAAATTAGCAAGTGATAAAAATGTAAATTCCTTTTATAAGCGATTAGATAGGGAGTTTTCTTCTTCAAGATTTGTAGCTGGAGAGAGGTACACGATAGCTGATATAACTCTATTATCTGCTGTTGATTTTGCATCAAGAATGGTAGATTTAAAACCGGATGATGAATTAAAAAGCTTGCATAGGTGGCACCAAGAAGTTTCTTCAAGACCTAGCTCAGATAATTAAAAAAAGGAAAGAATATGTCAAATGCAATTGTCGAAATACGAGATTATACGATTGATCCGGAGTGGTTTGATGCTTACAAGGAGTGGGCAAAGAATTTAGCAGGCCCGTGGTTAAAAGAGAATTTAGATGTCATAGATTTTTGGCTCGACGAAGGACTGGAATCAGAAGTTGAAGGCTCTTCCCCTATCGTTTCTCCTAATGGCCAACCAAATGTATGTTGGATAATCAGGTGGCCAAGCAAAGAGGTTCGAGACGCAGAATTTGCAGCTTTTCTAGAAAATCCAGAATGGGAAGAAATATGGTCAAAACATCCTAATGAAAATTCCTACCTTCATCTTAATGCCAGGTTTATGAAAGCACTCTAGTGAAATTTTTATCTGTTTTTTTGTTCCTTTCTTTCTTAGCTTGTTCGAATATCCCAATTTCTTCAGAATTTTCTGTAGGTAAGAATCTTAATGATTACACTTTATGCTTTCCAGAAAGCGATCAACTTTTTAATAAATTAATCAGAGAAAATAAAATAAGAGTTTATAGACTGATTCTGGAAGAAAGAAATAACAGAATGTTAGATTGCAGTACTAGATTCAGTGACATGCTAAGTGCCGAGCATCATTTAAATAATTTTAACAACGAGGAGCTCTTGAGGAAGTCATTTCCATGCGATAGGCCAGACTCTTCTGCCAGTACTTGCCTAGCGCCTTTGTAGCTCCAACTGTTTAAAATTCATACAACAATTGTTCTGATATACTAAATCTGTGTTAAATAATAATTAGGAGGGCATCAGGGAAGCTAGCACTAGAATTGATTAAGAAATTACTAAAAAAGATATTAGATTGGCTTAAAAAACCAAGAGACCCAAATTATGAAGAAGAAATTTTTCATCCTACAGAACGCGATGAATCTGATGAATTGGAAGAACTCAAAAGGCAAGAAGAAGACGAAGACTATCATAGGTTAGATAGGGAATAAAAAAAACTAGATACTAAAAATTTATTTTGATTTCCTTCCTCTTTTTTTATCAAAAGAGCTTAGTCTAATTTTGATATTAAAGTGGAAGTCTTTAAGGACATTCTTACAGAGAGTAAGATAAATTATTAAGAAAGGTAATAGTTTTTGGTTTAAATCCGATCAAGAGGATATAGCAGGATTGTCAAGGGACTCTTCAGTAGTAATAAATTGTCATGCTACTAAATCAACAATCTTTTGGTCTGCACGTGGTCTGCATGAACTTGAAATGTGTAATTTGGTTTGCACAAAGAAGAAATTAAGGGAATACCAAAGAAAAAAGCCTTAGACTAATCTCCTCGAAAGGTATATAGAATAAGGCTTTGAGTCTGGAGCTGGCGATAAGATTTGAACTTACGACCTGCTGATTACAAATCAGCTGCTCTACCAACTGAGCTACGCCAGCGCGCGCGCATTATAATTCTCTTATCGATACTTCGCCATAACGAAGATTAAAAATTTCATTATTTCTTTTTATTAGCAGCTCGCCTTTGTCATTAACACCAACAACTGAACCGTGGTAATCAACTTTACCGCTTACTAAAACCTCACAATCTTTATTTATCAATGCATTCCTATTTTCAAAGGCTTCTTTGTAACCGCCAAAACCGACAGTTTTAAATTTTCTTGTAAGTTGAACTAAGTTATTTAAAAGGTTTGCAGCAATTTGGTTTCTATCAAGACTTCTATTCTTATAATTTTCTAAGCTCGTCCAGTCTTGATCTATCTTTATAGCATCTTCATTTTTCATAAAAATATTAATACCAATACCAATAACTATTTCTAAACTATCTTTTTTACCTCTGGAGGTTTCTATTAGAATGCCTCCTAACTTTTTTTGATTCACCAATAAGTCGTTTGGCCATTTAATCTCAATGACTTCATCCGTATTGTTTTTTAAGGATTCAGCTATTTCAACTCCTATTGCCAAACTTAGCCCTTCAATATCTGCAAAACTTAAATTTGATTGCCACGCTAAAGAAAGGTAGATATTCTGCCCGAAAGGGCTTATCCACTTTCTACTGTTCCTGCCTCTGCCTGAACTTTGTTGTTCTGCAAAGTGAGCTGACAATAAATTAGAAGAATTCTTAAGACTTTCTTTGGCATCATCATTCGTAGAATTCGTTTGTTCTTTAATTTCGATTTTGCTTAAAAGCTCTAGGGTATCTTTACTTAAGCTATTTATAATCTCTTTCTTACAAAGCAAAACATCTTTTATAGTCATAATAAGCCTTAGATTACCAAATTATTGAAATTAAGTTGACAAGCTTCACTCGCAACTACAAAATTGCGCGCTATTTCAAGGTTAAGGAGGAGTGGCCGAGTGGTTAAAGGCGGCAGACTGTAAATCTGTTCTCTCTGAGTACGTTGGTTCGAATCCAGCCTCCTCCACCATCTTGAAAATTGTCCTTAGGCGCAATACTAAAAATAAGCCTAAAAGTCTTAAAAAGCTTGCAATCATGGGGTAAAAATACTTTAATTGCGCACCGAGCTTTGGGTAGTAGGCAGGTTTAGTCATATAAGTTAACAAAAGTTAATAGCTTGTGTTCCTTATGATAAAGATTTTTTTACCCCTAAGAGTTAGTAAAAACCTGGTTTTTTGCTCATATAGCTCAGGTGGTAGAGCACTTCCTTGGTAAGGAAGAGGTCACCGGTTCAACTCCGGTTATGAGCTCCAAAGTAATAATAATTTTTATATTTAGGAAAAAGAAATGGCTAAAGAAAAATTTGAGAGGATTAAACCTCATGTCAACGTAGGAACAATTGGTCACGTTGATCACGGTAAAACAACATTAACAGCAGCAATAACGAAAGTTCAAGCTGAAGCTTTTGGTGGAGATGCAGTTGCCTTTGATGGCATTGATAATGCTCCTGAAGAAAAGGAACGTGGAATTACTATATCTACCTCGCACGTAGAATACGATTCAGAAGATCGTCACTACGCTCATGTAGATTGCCCAGGTCACGCTGATTACATTAAAAATATGATCACAGGAGCGGCTCAAATGGACGGAGCTATATTGGTTGTTAATGCCGCTGATGGCCCTATGCCTCAAACAAGAGAGCACATTCTATTGGCAAGACAGGTAGGTGTTCCGCATATTGTTGTTTTTCTTAACAAGGCAGACATGGTTGATGATGAAGAGCTGATAGAGTTAGTAGAAATGGAAGTTAGAGAACTTCTATCGGAATATGACTTCCCTGGAGACGACACTCCGGTAATTGTTGGTTCTGCTCTTAAAGCGCTTGAAGGCGATGCTGAATACACTGCAAAAATCACTGAATTGGTAGCAGCTTTAGATTCTTTCATTCCTATGCCTGAAAGAGATCTTGATAAGCCTTTTTTAATGCCAATTGAAGATATATTCACTATTCAAGGCAGAGGAACTGTAGTTACAGGAAGAATCGAAAGAGGTGAAATCAAAGTCAACGAAGAGATTGAGATCGTTGGTATAAGAGATACTCAGAAGACAGTTTGTACTGGTGTAGAAATGTTCAGAAAACTTCTTGATGAAGGAAAAGCTGGAGAAAATGTCGGTATATTGCTTAGAGGAACTCAAAGAGATGAAGTAGAAAGAGGACAAGTCTTAACTAAGCCTGGTGCTATTAACCCTCACACTAAATTTGAAGCAACCGTTTATGTGCTTTCAAAAGAAGAAGGTGGAAGACATACCCCATTTTTTAAAGGTTACAGACCACAATTCTATGTTAGAACAACTGACGTAACTGGAGCAGTAGAGTTACCTGAAGGAGTAGAAATGGTAATGCCTGGAGATAATATTGATATGACAGTTGAATTAATTTCTCCTGTTGCAATGGAAGACGGCATGAAATTTGCTATTAGAGAAGGTGGAAGAACTGTAGGTTCAGGAGTTGTAACGAAAATTATAGAATAGGCCAGTAGCTCAATTGGCAGAGCGATGGTCTCCAAAACCATAGGTTGGGGGTTCGATTCCCTCCTGGCCTGCCACTTGGACCGCTTTGAAGCTTTTTCTTTTTAATGGAAAGTAAGAATATAAATATGCAGAATTATATCCGTTGGTTTGTGGGTATTGCCCTTATAGGCATTGCTGTGTATGGAAATTCTGCTTTTGTGGAAGAGCCTCTACTCTACAGAGTCTTAGCTGTAATAGCAGTCTCTGGTTTAGGACTTTTTGTAGCAGCAACAACTACCGAAGGTAGGGAAACATTAAAAATAGTTTTAGAATCCCGAACAGAAATAAGAAGAGTTGTATGGCCTACAAGAGTGGAGCTCATCCAGACTACTTTGATCGTGTTAGTTGCTATTACCATTGCAGCATTAATTTTATGGGGTCTTGATTCTTTATTTGGTTGGGCTACAGCTCAAATTTTAGGTTAACAATGAATAAACAGTGGTTCGTAGTTCATGCTTACTCAGGATATGAGAATAAAGTCCGTGAGGCGCTATTGGAAAGAATAGAAAGATTGGGCATGGAAGAGCTTTTTGGAGAAATAATGGTTCCCTCCGAAGAAGTTGTTGAAATGAAAGGCGGTCAAGAAAGAAAGACACAAAGAAAATTTTTCCCCGGCTACGTACTTGTTAGCATGGAATTAAATGATGATAGTTGGCACTTAGTAAAAGACACACCAAGAGTGATGGGCTTCATAGGTGGAACTAAGGACAAACCATCCCCTCTTTCTAATAAAGAGGCTGAAGGTATTATGCAGCAATTAGAACAAGGATCGAATATAACTAAACCTAAAATTTCTTTTGAACCAGGAGAAATGGTAAGAGTGGTTGATGGACCCTTTAATGATTTCAGTGGGGTAGTAGAAGAAGTGAATTACGAAAAAAGTAAAGTTCGCGTAGCTGTTTTAATTTTTGGCCGCTCCACGCCAGTAGAACTTCAATTTAATCAGATAGAGAAAGGATAATGGCAAAAGCAATTACTACTTACATAAAACTTCAAGTCCCTGCCGGTGCAGCCTCTCCAAGCCCACCTGTTGGGCCAGCTTTAGGTCAGCACGGATTGGCTTTGATGGATTTTTGTAATGCATTTAATGCAAGGACAAAAGAAATGGAACAAGGAATGCCTTGTCCAGTTGTAATTACTGTTTACGAAGATAAGAGTTTTGATTTTATCATCAAGACCACGCCAGCTGCTGTTCTTCTAAAGAAAGCTGCAGGCATACCTAAAGGTAGTGGAACCCCAAACAGCTTAAAGGTTGGAAAAGTAAAAAGAGCCCAGCTGGAAGAAATAGCAAAAATTAAAGATCCTGATCTAACAGCAGCAGATATGGATGCAGCCGTTAGAACGTTATCAGGCAGTGCCAGAAGCGCAGGTATAGAGGTAGAAGGATAATGAGCAAAAGACAAGAAAACATTGCTACATTGGAGCAAAGAAAATATCAAATATCTGAGGCTATTGATTTCTTCCAATCCTCTCCTAAAGTTAAATTTAATGAAGCCATTGATACAGCTATTAATTTAGGTATAGACCCTTCAAAGTCTGATCAAAATATGCGCGGGGCAACGTTGTTACCAGCAGGTTCAGGAAAGCCGTGCAAAGTAGCTGTTTTTGTTGAAGGAGAAATGGCAGCAGCAGCTAAAGAGGCAGGTGCTGATGTAGTAGGCATGGAAGATTTAGCAGAGGCCATGAAAGGAGGAGACGCAGACTACGACGTGGTTATAGCAACTCCAGATACAATGAAGATTGTAAGCCCACTTGGAAAGGTTTTAGGACCAAAAGGTACCATGCCAAACCCTAAAACAGGAACAGTTACCAAGGATGTTGCAACAGCAGTAAAGAATGCAAAATCAGGTCAGATTCGTTATAGGTCTGATAAAGGAGCAATAGTCCACGGAAGAATAGGCGATATAACTTATACCGCTGATCAAATTAAGCAGAATCTTGAAACTCTTGTAGAAGATTTAAAGAGAAATAAGCCACCATCTGCGAAAGGAGTTTTCATAAAAAAAATTACACTTTCTTCCACTATGGGAGCAGGTGTAGAGATAGATCTATCTTCTCTAAGTATCTAATTAGGCATTGAGAAAGATAGGAAGGTTTCTTCAGTATGGTACGACTCTGTCGTATTCATCGAAGACCGTAGGTGTGAGAAATTTGTTCTCACTTAATAATATTAACCTGCGTAGATGGAGTGCAATCAATTTTTTTGATTTGCGTTCCAAAAATATACTGAACTTAAGTTTGGTATTAGGAGGATAAGAAGATGCCAATGCGCATTGATGATAAGAAGATTGCAGTTGAAGAACTTCAAGATGTAGCTAATAAAGCTGTATCTGCAGTTGCTGCTGACTATCATGGTACTTCTGTAGCTGAGTTAACTCAGCTAAGAGCAGAAGCCAGAGCGTCAGCTGTTCACTTAAAAGTTATTCGTAACACTCTTGCAAAAAGAGCTTTAAGTGAAACTAAATTTTCTTGTTTTGAAGACTTATTAGTAGGGCCCACTATGCTTGCTTTCTCTTTAGAGGATCCAACTAGTGCAGCAAAATTAGTTAACAATTTCACTAAAGTGAATAAGAATTTCCAGGTAAAGGGTTTGTCATTAGGCGATTCTTTATTAGAACTTTCTAAGTTATCTGCTATCGCAAATATGCCTAGTAGAGATGAAGCTTTAGCTCAGTTAGCTGGAATGCTAAATGCACCTATGAATAAGTTTGTTTCTGTTCTTAATCAAGTTCCTTCAAAGTTAGTGAGAACTTTGCAGGCGGTTAAAGAACAAAAACAGCAGGCAGAATCTTAATTTTTAAACTAAATAATTTATTGGAGAATAAATCATGGCACTAAGTAAAGAAGAGATATTAGAAGCAATAGCCGAAATGAGCGTTATAGACGTAGTCGAGCTTATTGAAGCAATGGAAGAAAAATTTGGCGTATCTGCCGCTGCACCTGTAGCTGCAGCAGCTGCACCTGCTGCTGATGGCGGTGGTGATGCGGGCGCAGAAGAAGATGACTCACCAGTTGATGTTCATCTAGCTGAAGTTGGAGACAAGAAAGTAGATGTAATTAAAGCCGTTAGAGCTATCACTGGTTTAGGCTTGAAAGATGCTAAAGGATTGGTTGATACCGCACCTTCTGTAATCAAAGAAGGCGTGGTTAAAGCTGAAGCAGAAGAATATCTTAAGCAGCTTGAAGATGCTGGAGCTAAAGCAGAGCTTAAATAGTTTCAACATAATCCGATTTGTTTGTTATAAATTTTAGATAGGGGCATTTATGAGTTTTTCATACACTGAGAAGAAAAGAGTTAGAAGGAGTTTTGAAAAAATCTCCAGCGTTATGGAGTTACCAAATTTATTGGCAACTCAGGTTCAGTCGTATGATGCTTTTTTGCAACGCGATATAGACTCTGATAAAAGAGCTAATCAGGGCTTAGAACAAGTCTTAAACTCAATTTTTCCTATCGAAAGCCATAATGGTTTTGCCAGAATGGAGTTTTCTGGCTACGACTTAGGTGAACCAGTCTTTAACGAACAAGAATGCAAGCTTAAAGGCATTACATATGATATTCCTTTGCATATTCAATGTGACCTTTTCTTTATAGACAAAGATTCAGGAAAATTAAAAGAAGGAAAATCACAAAGTGTTTATATGGGAACTGTCCCTCTTATGACTGAACACGGGACCTTTATTATCAATGGTACAGAAAGAGTTGTGGTGTCTCAGCTTCACAGATCCCCTGGCTTATTTTTTGATCATGATAAAGGCAAAAGTCACTCTTCAGGCAAAGTTTTATACGGCGCAAGAGTCATACCTTACAGAGGTTCATGGTTAGATTTTGAGTTTGATGCTAAAGATCTTGTTTATGTGAGAATAGATAGAAGAAGAAAACTTCTTGCTACGATACTTCTCAAGGCTCTTAAGTTAACTAACCAAGAAATTCTTGAAAAATTCTATGAAACAGAGATTTATAAAGTAAAAAAGAATGAGGTTTTTCAGTTGCAGGTTATTCCAAGAAGGCTAATGGGTAAGATTGCACCAGTTGATATTGTCGCTAAAGGCGAAGTTATTCTTAAAAAAGGTGAAAGAATAAGTGCTAGGCACATTAGAAAAATAGAAAGTGCTAAATTAAAAACCCTTGAAATACCAAAAGAAGGGATTTATGGCCAAGTGATAGCTAAAGATTTATTAGATAAAACTACTGGCGAGATAGTACTCGAAGCGAATACTTTGATAGATGAAGAATCTATAGAAATAATTGAATCACTTAAACTTAATGAGTTAGAAACTCTCTATATAAATGATATCGAGGCTGGGCCATATATGGCAGATACTTTAAGAGCTGATGCTACTACCAATGAAATAGAAGCACTTGTTGAAATTTATAGAATGATGCGACCTGGTGAGCCGCCAACAAAAGAAGCTGCAACTACGCTGTTTACTAATTTATTCTTTAATCCTGAGCGCTATGATCTTTCAGCCGTTGGAAGAATGAAATTCAATAAGAGACTAGGACATGAATTCTTAGAAGGTAATAGTATTCTTGAGAATGAAGATATCCTGAATACATTAAAGACCCTCGTCGCAATAAGAAATGGTAAAGGCCAGGTAGATGATATTGATCATTTAGGTAACAGAAGAATAAGATCTGTTGGCGAAATGGTTTCAAATCAATACAGAATAGGTTTAGTAAGAGTTGAGAGGGCTGTTAGGGAAAGACTTGCTACCGCTGAAACAGATGAACTCGGACCTCAAGACCTTATAAATGCAAAGCCTGTTTCTGCTGCAGTTAAAGAATTTTTTGGCTCTAGTCAGCTATCTCAATTCATGGATCAAAATAACCCTCTTTCTGAAGTAACTCATAAAAGAAGAGTCTCGGCTTTAGGACCGGGAGGCCTCACCAGAGAAAGAGCAGGTTTTGAAGTAAGAGATGTTCATCCGACACATTATGGAAGAGTTTGCCCTATTGAAACCCCTGAAGGCCCGAACATTGGTTTAATTAATTCACTCGCAGCATATGCAAGAACTAATGAATACGGTTTTTTAGAGAGTCCTTTTAGGAAAGTTAATTCTGGCAAAGTTTCTTTAGACTTTCATTATCTATCGGCAATAGAAGAAGGGGATTTCGTTATAGCTCAGGCTAGTGCTGTTTTAGATAAAAATGATGCATTTATTGATGATTTAGTTCCGGTAAGACATAAAAATGAATTCTCGTTCATGCCTCCTGAGAGAGTTGATTTTATGGATGTTTCTCCACAACAAGCTTTCTCAGTTGCAGCTTCATTAATTCCTTTCTTAGAGCATGATGATGCAAATAGAGCTCTGATGGGTTCAAATATGATGAGGCAAGCTGTGCCTACTTTACAAGCCGAGAAACCACTTGTAGGTACTGGTGTAGAAAGATTAGTTGCCAGAGATTCTGGCTCTTGTGTAACTGCTCTAAGAGGCGGTGTGATTGAATCTATAGATGCAAGCCGCATAGTTGTAAGGGCCGATGAAAAAGAGATCCAAGCTGGGGATTCCGGTGTAGATATTTACAACCTCATTAAATATACAAGGTCTAATCAGAATACTTGCATTAATCAAAGGCCAATTGTTTCTCCTGGAGATAAGATCAATAAAGGTGACATACTTGCTGACGGTCCTTCTATTGATTTAGGAGAGTTATCCTTAGGACAGAATGTAAGAATAGCTTTCATGCCCTGGCATGGTTATAACTTTGAAGATTCAATATTAATATCAGATAGGCTGGTTAGAGAAGACAAGTTTACTAGTATTCATATTCAAGAACTAACATGTGTATCAAGGGATACAAAACTAGGACCAGAAGAAATATCCGCTGATATTCCAAACGTCGGAGACACTGCTTTATCTAAATTAGATGAAGACGGCATTGTTTATATAGGTGCAGAAGTTAAGGCTGGTGATATTTTAGTAGGAAAAGTTACTCCCAAAGGAGAGACACAACTCAGTCCTGAAGAAAAATTACTTAGAGCTATATTTGGAGAAAAAGCTTCAGATGTTAAAGATAGCTCATTAAGAGTTTCGTCGGGTGCTGACGGCACGGTAATTGATGTTCATGTTTTCACAAGAGACGGAATTGAAAAAGATGGAAGAACGCAAGATATTGAAAAGTCTCAATTAGCCTACATTCAAAAAGATATTGATGATGAGTTAAAAATTCTTGAAGAGGCAGCATTTTCTAGGTTAGAGAACATCCTTGTCGGTAAAAAAGTAGTTTCTGGTAAAGGCCTGACTAAGGGTTCCACCCTTAAACAAACAGACCTAGAGGCATTAGATAAGGCTGATTGGTTCAAGATTAGGTTAGCAAATGAAAGTGCTAATAATCAAATAGAGAATATTGAAACTAGTCTTAAAGAATACAAAGAAGATCTTGATTTAACCTTCGGGAAGCGAAAAGATAAAGTCACTGGTGGAGATGATTTAGCACCAGGAGTTTTAAAGATTGTTAAGGTTTATCTTGCGATTAAAAGAAGAATACAACCGGGTGATAAATTGGCAGGGAGACATGGAAATAAAGGTGTAATTTCAGTAATTATGCCTGTAGAAGACATGCCTTATGATGTTAATGGGGAGCCTGTTGATATTGTCTTGAACCCGCTTGGAGTGCCGTCTAGGATGAATGTTGGCCAGGTCCTAGAGACCCATTTAGGTTGGGCAGCAAAAGAACTTGGTCAAAAAATAGGGAAGATGATAGATGATGGCTTAAAGGCATCAGAAATAAAACCATTGTTGTCAGATATCTACGAAAAGAACGGATCGCAAGATCTGAGTACTCTTAAAGATATAGAGGTAATGGAACTGGCTTCTAATTTAAGAGAAGGAGTTCCCATGGCAACGCCAGTATTTGATGGAGCCAAAGAAGATGAAGTAAAATCCATGCTTGAACTTGCCGGTCTTCCAAGAAATGGTCAAACCCAACTCTACGATGGAAGGACGGGCGAAAAATTTGATAGAGAAACCACTATTGGATATATGTATATCTTAAAACTCAACCACTTAATAGAAGATAAGATGCATGCTAGATCGACAGGCAGTTACAGCCTTGTAACCCAACAGCCATTGGGCGGAAAGGCTCAATTTGGCGGCCAGCGTTTTGGAGAAATGGAAGTTTGGGCTCTAGAGGCATACGGTGCAGCACATACTTTGCAAGAAATGCTTACAGTAAAGTCTGATGATGTTGCTGGAAGAACCAAGGTTTACAAGAACTTAGTGGATGGTAATTTTGAAATGGAACCAGGTATACCAGAATCCTTTAATGTGCTTACTAAAGAGATTAGATCTCTTGGCATAGATTTAGATTTAGAACAAATAGACGATTAGGAGATTACATTGAAAGACTTAGTAGATTTATTAAGAACACAGGGTCATGGAGTTGAATATAATTCAATTAGGGCTGGTCTTGCATCGCCTCAGCAAATTAGGTCATGGTCTTACGGGGAAGTTAAGAAGCCTGAGACTATAAATTATAGAACCTTTAAGCCAGAACGTGATGGACTGTTTTGTTCTAAAATTTTTGGCCCTATTAAAGACTACGAGTGTATTTGCGGTAAATATAAACGCATGAAGCACAGAGGAGTTGTTTGTGAGAAATGTGGTGTTGAGGTAACTTTATCAAAAGTTAGAAGAGAAAGAATGGGCCATTTAGAATTGGCAGCTCCTGTAGCCCATATATGGTTCTTAAAATCTTTACCTTCAAGGTTAGCATTGGCTTTAGATCTAACGTTAAAAGACCTTGAAAGAGTTCTTTACTTCGAATCTTTCATAGTAATTGAACCCGGCATGACAGATTTAGAAAGTTGTCAGCTTCTAACAGATGAAGAGTATTACGAAGCTTTAGAAACTTGGGGCGATGAATTCGATGCTGGCATGGGAGCTGAATCAATACAAACCCTTCTGAAAGAACTAGATCTTGAAGGTGTAATTAAAGATATTCAAGACGAGATGCCTTTAACAAAATCCGAGGCTAAGTTAAAGAAATTTGCAAAGAGGTTGAAGCTATTAAAATCTTTCAATGAATCAGGAAATAGACCTGAATGGATGGTCCTTGAAGTGTTGCCTATTCTTCCACCTGATTTAAGACCTCTAGTTCCATTAGAAGGAGGAAGGTTTGCTACTTCAGATCTAAATGATTTGTACAGAAGAGTAATTAATAGAAACAACAGACTTAAAAGACTTCTGGATCTTAATGCTCCAGATATCATCACTAGAAATGAAAAGAGAATGCTTCAAGAATCTGTTGATGCCCTTTTAGATAATGGCAGAAGAGGAAGAGCTGTAACTGGATCAAACAAACGACCTCTGAAATCTTTGGCGGATATGATCAAAGGAAAGCAAGGAAGATTCAGACAAAACTTACTAGGAAAACGAGTTGATTATTCTGGCAGATCGGTAATTGTTGTAGGACCGACCTTGAGACTGCACCAATGTGGCTTGCCTAAGAAAATGGCATTAGAGTTATTCAAACCTTTTGTTTTTGGAAAATTACAACAACTTGAGCTTGCCAATACAATAAAGCTAGCCAAAAGGATGGTAGATAGAGAAGAGCCAGAAGTTTGGGATATTCTTGATGAAGTAATAAGAGAACACCCAGTTATGCTTAATAGGGCGCCTACACTTCACAGATTAGGTATCCAAGCATTCGAGCCAGTTCTTGTTGAAGGTAAAGCGATTCAATTACATCCATTAGTCTGTAAGGCATATAACGCTGATTTTGATGGAGATCAGATGGCTGTTCACGTGCCGCTGACAATAGAAGCACAGCTAGAATGTAGAGCTTTAATGATGGCTTCAAATAATATCCTTTCTCCTTCAAACGGAAAGCCAATTATTGATCCATCGCAAGACGTTGTTTTAGGTATATATTATATGTCTAGAGAAAAAATTAACGCTAAAGGAGAAGGCAGAATAATGTCCTCAGTGAATGAAGTTAGCAGAGCATTTTACTCAAACCATGTAGATTTACAGGCTAAAATTAAAGTCAGATTAAAGCCTAATAAACTTGAAGATGAGGAAACCCAAATATTAGATACAACAGTTGGAAGAGCCTTGTTATATGAGCTGCTTCCTGAAGGCATGTCTTTTGATTTGGTAAACAGGACTTTAGATAGTAAGTCGATTTCGAGTTTAATTGATAATGTTTATAGAAAAGCTGGTTTAAAAAGAACAGTTATCTTTGCAGATCAATTGATGTACATGGGGTATGAATTTTCAACTAAATCAGGTTCTTCTATTGGAATAAATGATTTCATTATTCCTGATGACAAGGAAAGAATTGTCTCAGAAGCAGAACAAGAGGTTAAAGATATTGAAGCTCAATTTGCTTCTGGATTAGTTACACAAGGCGAGAAATACAATAAAGCTATCGACATATGGTCGAGGGCCAACGAAATGATCGCTAAGTCCATGATGGATAATATATCTGAAGAAGAATTTACTGATAATGAAGGTAATAAGGTAGTCTCAGAATCATTTAACTCTGTGTTTATGTATGCAGATTCTGGAGCTAGAGGTTCACCAGCTCAAATAAGACAGTTAGCAGGCATGAGAGGATTAATGGCTAAGCCTGATGGTTCAATTATAGAAACACCTATCACAGCTAATTTTAGAGAGGGATTAACCGCCCAGCAATATTTTATTTCTACTCATGGAGCAAGAAAAGGTTTAGCAGACACTGCTCTTAAAACTGCTAATTCTGGTTATTTAACCAGAAGACTCGTAGATGTAGCGCAAGATATGGTTGTGAGTGAAGAAGATTGTGGAACTTCTAATGGTATTTTAATGAGACCTATCATTGATGGGGGACAAGTTCTTGTGCCCTTAGGAGAGAGAGTACTTGGAAGAACCGTAGCAGAAGATGTAAAATCTCAAGATGGTAAAGAAACTCTATTAGAGGCAGGTATTCTTATTAGTGAAGATATTGTCGATTCTCTAGAGGAAAAGAACATATTTGAGATAAAAGTTAGATCAGCTATTCACTGTAATACCATTCACGGCATTTGTGCAAAATGCTACGGAAGAGACCTAGGAAGAGGGCATAAAGTTGATATAGGTGAGTCAGTAGGAATTGTAGCGGCACAATCAATAGGTGAGCCAGGAACACAACTTACAATGAGAACTTTCCACATAGGTGGTGCAGCTTCAGGTACTTCAGCTGAGGATAACGTTGAAACTAGTTACGAAGGTAGATGTGTTTATGAGACAAGGACAGTCAAGAAGAAAGATGGTACTTTCATTTCTTTAGCACAATCTTCAGAAATAACAGTTGTAGATGCTAACGGTAGAATTGTTGAGAGTCATAAAGTGCCTTACGGAACGGTCTTGAATTATGCTACTGGTTCAAAAGTTAAAGCTGGCGATACTATTGCTAAATGGGATCCTTTGACTAGACCTATAATTTCTGAAATCAGTGGAAAAGCTAAATTCGTAGATATAGAAGATGGTATCACTGCTAGGCTCAAACAAGATGAAATGACAGGCCTAAGTAATATCGAAATTATTGATGTTACTGAAAGACCAAAAGGTGATGCCCAAGATAAGCGTCCTGCAATCCACATTGTAGATGGCAGAGGAAAGGACAAGACTTTACCTGATTCAGAAGCTCCTGCTATATATACTTTACCTGGAAATGCATTCCTTCAATTATCCGAAGGTCAAGATATAGAGGTTGGCGGTGTTCTTGCTAGGATTTCCCAAGAATCTGCTAAAACAAAAGACATAACCGGTGGTTTACCTAGAGTTGCTGATTTATTTGAAGCAAGAAAGCCTAAAGAATCGGCTATTTTAGCTCAAGCTTCAGGCATAGTTTCTTGGGGTAAGCCAACTAAAGGGAAAGAAAGGTTGGTCATTACTGATGAAGAAGGAAATGATCATGCTACTTTAATCCTAAGAACAAGACACATTAACGTTTTTGAAGGAGAGCGCATTGAAAAGGGCGACATAGTATCCGATGGCGCCATGAGTCCTCACGATATATTAGCTTTAAGAGGATTAGAAGAGCTTACGGATTATATTGTTAATGGTATCCAGGAAGTCTACAGACTTCAAGGAGTGAGTATTAATGATAAACACATAGAAGTTATTCTTAATCAAATGCTAAGAAAAGTGGAAATAACAGAACCTGGTGATTCAGATTTTATTCTTGGCGAACAGGCGGAATACTCCAGAGTTAAAGAAGCAAATTTAGCTCTTAGAAAAGCTAAAAAAGTAGAGATTCAGTTTAATAGATTATTACTCGGAATCACTAAAGCATCTTTAGCAACAGAATCGTTTATTTCTGCAGCATCTTTCCAAGAAACAACAAGAGTCTTGACTGAAGCAGCAACAACTGGAAGAGTTGATAGGTTGCGTGGCTTAAAAGAAAACGTAGTGGTAGGAAGGTTGATTCCTGCAGGTTCAGGATTAGCAAAATTAAGCAGCTCAATAGAGAAAGTAGAAGAAGATTTTGAAATAGATCTAGAAAAAGCTCTAACTGATGCTTTAAATGAACCGGAGTAATACATTGACGCAACCAAAGGCTCTCATTACAATTCGCGACCTTAAAAATTAAAACAAAAATCTATGGCAACAGTTAATCAATTAGTAAGAAAACCAAGAAAAAGGAAAGTCGTTAAAAGTGATACTCCTGCATTGCAAGGGTCTCCTCAAAGAAGAGGTGTATGCACTCGTGTTTATACTGCTACACCAAAGAAACCAAATTCCGCTTTAAGAAAAGTTTGTAAAGTAAGATTAACTTCAGGATATGAGGTCATTTCTTATATCGGAGGAGAAGGCCATAATCTCCAAGAACACTCAGTTGTACTTATTCGTGGTGGTCGTGTTAAAGATTTACCTGGAGTAAGGTATCACACCGTCAGAGGAACTTTAGACACCGCCGGTGTTGATGACAGAAAGCAGCGCCGTTCTAAATACGGTGCAAAAAAACCTAAGTAAAAATTATGTCTAGAAGAAAAGCGGCCCCAAAAAGAACAATTTTACCTGACCCTAAATTCGGTAATCTTAAAGTAGCTAAATTTATGAATCAGATTATGACTGATGGGAAGAAATCAGTAGCTGAAAAAATTATTTATGGTGCTTTTGATGAAATTTCCAAAAAATCAGATAAAGAGCCTATAGAGGTTTTTGAAAAAGCTTTAGATGAAGTAGGGCCTATGGTTGAAGTCAAAGCTAGAAGAGTTGGAGGGGCTACTTACCAAATTCCCCTTGAAGTGAGGCCGGCTAGAAGAAGCGCACTTGCCATGAGATGGATAGCTAAAAGTGCAAGATCTAGGAACGAAAAAACTATGACTTTAAGATTAGCTAACGAATTATTGGATGCTTGTGATGGCAGGGGTGAAGCCATGAAAAAGAAAGAAGATACCCATAGAATGGCAGAAGCTAATAGAGCTTTTTCACATTTTAGATTTTAACTCCAACTTATAAATAATTATGGCCAGAACTACACCGCTAGAACTGTATAGAAATATTGGGATTTGTGCTCACGTAGATGCAGGTAAAACAACGACCACAGAGAGAGTGTTATTTTATACCGGTATTTCCCATAAAATTGGTGAAGTTCATGATGGAGCAGCCGTCATGGATTGGATGGAACAAGAACAAGAAAGAGGAATAACTATAACTTCAGCGGCTACGACCTGCTTTTGGGAAGGAACAGCTAAGCAATATAAGCAGCATAGATTTAATATAATAGACACTCCTGGTCATGTTGACTTCACTATTGAAGTTGAACGATCTTTAAGAGTGTTAGATGGAGCCGTAGTTGTTTTTTGTGGGAGTTCGGGTGTTGAGCCCCAATCAGAAACTGTATGGAGACAAGCCAACAGGTATGAAGTACCTCGCATAGCCTTCATTAATAAAATGGATAGGGCTGGAGCTGATTTCCTTAAAGTTGTTGATCAAATGGAAAAAAGATTAGGGGCAAATCCAGTTCCTATTCAATTAGCTATAGGTGCTGAAGACGAATTCAAAGGAGTTGTCGATCTTGTAAAGATGAAAGCTATTTATTGGGATGCCGACGATATGGGTACAACTTTCACAGAAGATGAGATACCTGCAAACTTACAAGCTCAAGCTGAAGAATGGCGAGAAAAAATGGTTGAATCAGCAGCTGAGGCAAATGAAACCGTTATGGATAAATATCTTGAGGGCGGAGAACTCACCGAACAAGAAATCAAAGATGGCTTAAGAGAAAGAACATTAAAATCAGAAATAGTGCCTTGTCTATGTGGATCAGCTTTCAAGAATAAAGGTGTTCAAACCATGTTAGATGCAGTAGTTGATTTCTTGCCTGCGCCTAATGAAGTTAAGGCTGTTTCAGGTATATTGGACAATGAAGAGGAAGGTTCAAGAGAATCTAATGATGATGAACCTTTTGCAGGAATTGCCTTTAAGATAGCCACAGATCCTTTTGTAGGTTCTTTAACTTTTGTTAGGGTTTACTCAGGAACTCTTAATACTGGAGATTCAGTTTACTTACCCATCAAAGGTAAAAAAGAAAGAATCGGAAGAATGCTTCAAATGCATTCTAACAAAAGAGAAGAAATCTCAGAAGCAAGAGCAGGAGATATTTGCGCCGTTATAGGGCTAAAAGAGGCCATTACTGGTGAAACCCTTTGTGATGAAAAGAACAAAATAACTCTAGAGTCTATGAACTTTCCAGAGCCTGTTATATCTGTTGCTGTAGAGCCAAAAACTAAAGAGGACCAAGAAAAAATGGGTATAGCCCTAGGTCGATTAGCTCAAGAAGATCCTTCTTTCAGATTGAGGACAGATGAGGAATCTGGTCAAACTATTATGTCAGGTATGGGTGAGTTACATCTAGACGTTCTGGTTGATAGAATGAGAAGAGAGTTTGGCGTGGAAGCTAACGTGGGAAAACCCCAAGTGGCTTACAGGGAGTCCATTAAGAAATATATTGAAGAAGAAGCAAAGTTTGTTCGCCAATCAGGAGGAAGAGGGCAATACGGTCATGTGTATATAAAGATGGAACCTCTAGAAGAACAAGATGAAGAGAAAGATCAAAACTATCAATTTATTAATGACATTGTAGGCGGAGCTATACCAAAAGAATTTATTGGCGCAGTAGATAAAGGCTGCAGAGAGCAAATGGAAGCTGGTGTTATAGCAGGATATCCTCTTGTTAAAGTAAAGGTCACTCTTTATGACGGTTCTTATCATGATGTAGATTCTAGTGAGGTAGCTTTTAAAGTAGCTGGTTCTATGGCGTTTAAAGGAGGAGCTCAAAAGGCTGACCCAGTTTTGCTTGAACCTATCATGAGTATTGAAATAGTTACTCCCGAGGAGTACATGGGTGACGTTGTGGGAGATTTAAGTCGTCGAAGAGGAGTAATTCATGGAATGGAAGATGGACCGTCTGGAAAAGTAGTTTCTGGAGAGGTTCCTTTAGCCGAGATGTTTGGATATGCAACAGACATTAGGTCTGCTTCTCAAGGGAGGGCTACCTTTACAATGGAGCCTTTGAAATACTCTGAAGTGCCTTCAAATGTTGCGGAGGCAATCATAAATAAAAACGATTAATTAGATTGAAGCGCTAAAATAGCAAAAAACCCTATTTTATCTAGGTTTTTTCCATATTTCGGTTGACACAATGTGGTCACAAAACTAGAATCAGCGCTCGTTTTGTTGGAGAGGCTCAAATCTTAGATATTTCTAGATAAGGGCTTTATTTATTAATAAACCAATCTACTTAGTAGGTGAGGTTTTTTTACGCTCTAAAAAAAGAGCAAAAGGTTAAAATGCAGAATCAAAGCATCAGAATTAGACTTAAAGCTTTTGATCATAAGCTTATCGACAAATCTGCTAGAGAGATTGTCGAAACGGTTAAGCGTACAGGTGCAAAAGTGAAAGGACCTATTCCAATGCCAGTTAAGAAACACAAAACAACCATTTTAATCTCCCCACACAAAGACAAAGACGCCAGAGACCAATACGAAATCAGAACTCACAAACGAACATTAGATATCCTAGAACCTTCAGAAAAGACCCTCGATGCTTTAACAAAATTAGAGTTATCAGCAGGCGTCGTCGTGCAAATAAGTTTGGATGAGATGAAATAATCATGACTATAGGATTGATAGGAAAAAAACAAGGAATGACAAGGGTCTTTACACCTGAGGGCGATGCTATTTCTGTAACAGTAGTGAGCGTAGAACCAAACACTATTACACAGATTAAATCAGAAGAGACCGACGGTTATTCTTCGGTTCAAGTAACTACAGGTAAAAAGAAAGAAAAACATCTAACCAAACCTCAATTAGGTCATTTTAAAAAGAATTCTATAAAGCCGGGAGAAGGCCTATGGGAATTCAGAGTAACTTCTGATGAAATAACAGAACTAGAAGTGGGAAGTGATTTATTCTTAGAGCAATTTGAAGAAGGTCAACTTGTTGATGTTTCAGGTACATCGAAGGGCAAAGGATTTCAAGGAACTGTAAAAAGATGGAACTTCCAAATGCAAGATGCAACTCACGGTAATTCAATTTCTCACAGAGCTCCAGGTTCAATCGGGCAGTGTCAAACTCCAGGTAAGGTGTGGAAAGGAAAAAAAATGTCAGGCCATATGGGTGACGAAAGAAAAACTGTTCAAAATTTAAAAATAACTTCAATAGATGAAGAAAATAGCCTCTTACTCATTAAAGGGCCTATTCCAGGTGCTACGGGTTCAGATATCATTTTAAAACCGGCAATTAAATAAACTCATGGAAATTCAAGTTTTAAATCAAAGCGGATCTCAGGACTCTAAAATGGAGTTACCTGATAGTATTTTTGGACAAACTTTTAATGAGGACTTGGTTCATCAGCTAATTACTACTTATATCTCCAACAGCCATCAAGGCACAAAGGGACAAAAAAATAGATCAGCAGTTAGGGGTGGAGGAAGAAAGCCTTGGAAGCAAAAGGGAACTGGTAGAGCACGTGCAGGAACCATTAGATCACCTATATGGAAGGGCGGAGGTGTAACTTTTGCTCACGCATACCAAGATGTAAAACCTAAGAAGATAAACAAAAAAATGTATAGATCTGCCATGAGATCCATCTGGTCTAAACTGGCAGAAGAAGAGAAGATAATAGCCATTAATGATATTTCTATAGATTCACCTCCAAAATCATCACAAGTTAAATTACTTCTAGCGAACCTGGGTCTTGAATCTGTTTTGGCAGTTCTACCAAATGAAAATGAGACACTGTCTCAAGCTTCAAAGAACTTAAATGAATTCAATGTCCAAACCATTGGTTCAATTGATCCTTCCTTATTATTCAAAGCAAAGAAAGTCTTAATCACATCAGAAACTCTTGAGTCTCTTAATAAGGTGTTATCGTGATGAGAAACGATTTATACAAAGTAATTAAAACTCCTTATCTAACTGAGAAAGTTTCTTCTCTTATGGGATCAAACAACCAATACGCTTTTAAAGTAGACATCAACGCTACTAAATTACAAATTAAGCATGCAGTAGAGGGGTATTTTTCTGTGAAAGTGCACAGTGTCAATGTGATCAAAGTCAAAGGAAAAACTAAGAGGTCTAGATTTAGAATAAGAAAGAAATCAGATTGGAAAAAAGCCTACGTAAGATTAGCTGAAGGCCAATCAATAGAGGTTGGAATAGAATAATGGCTACTCAAATAAAGAAATCTAAACCCACTTCTCCTGGCCGCAGGTTCCGTTCGTGGGTATCGAGGGACGACCTTCATAAAGATGGTCCTTATGCCCCTCTTTTAGAACCAAAAAAACAAAAATCAGGCAGAAATAATCAAGGAAGGATAACTACTCGCCACAGAGGCGGTGGTCACAAGAGGCATTACCGAATCATAGATTTTAAACGAACAAAAGATTCAATTCCGGCAAAAGTTGAAACTATAGAATATGATCCAAATCGTTCCGCAAATATTGCTTTACTTCTTTATGCAGATGGAGAAAGAAATTACATTATTGCACCAGAAGATTTAAAGGTGGGTGATAACATTCAATCTGGACCTGATTCACCTATTAAGCCGGGAAATACTTTAAGTCTTAAGTTGATGCCTCTTGGAACAGTGGTTCATTGTGTTGAGCTTTTTCCTGGTAAGGGCGCACAAATGATAAGAAGCGCTGGCTCCTCTGCTCAGATACTCGCTGTAGAAGGAAGACATGTCACTTTAAGGTTGAGAAGCGGTGAAGTAAGGAGAGTCCTTTCTGATTGTAAAGCTACTATTGGATCAGTATCTAATACAGAGCATTCTTTAAGATCAATTGGCAAGGCGGGGGCTAAACGTTGGATGGGAATAAGGCCAACCGTAAGGGGAGTAGCAATGAACCCTGTAGATCACCCTCACGGTGGAGGTGAAGGCAAAACATCTGGTGGTAGACATCCTGTGACTCCTTGGGGCGTTCCAACAAAAGGATTTAGAACAAGAAAGAAAACAAAGAGTACAAATAAGATGATTGTACGTCGTAGATATCAATAATTATTATGCCTAGATCGTTAAAAAAAGGACCATTCATAGATTTACATCTTCAAAAGAAAGTAGATAAGGCTATCTCTGAAAACGATAAGAGGCCTATTAAGACCTGGTCTCGAAGATCTATGGTTTCTCCAGATATGGTTGGTTTAAATATTGCCGTCCATAATGGCAGACAGCATGTACCAATTTTTATACAAGAAGACATGGTTGGACATAAATTAGGTGAATTTGTTTTAACAAGAACTTTTAGGATGCATTCCGGAGACAGGAAGTAATCTACTATTGAATTATGAATGAAGTAAGTGCTAAATTAAGAAGTGCAAGAATTTCTGCTCAAAAAGTTAGATTGGTTGCAAATCAAATCAGAGGTAAACACGTGGAAGAAGCATTAGGTATATTAACTTTTGCTCCACAGAAATCTGCTCACATAGTAAAAAAAGTCCTAGAGTCAGCAATTGCAAACGCACAACATAACAATGGACTAGACGCGGATTCTCTATTTGTTTCAAGTATTGCTGTCGATGAAAGTTTCACAATGAAAAGAGTTAGGCCAAGAGCTAGAGGAAGAGCAGATAGATTCTTCAAACGTAGTTGCAATATAGCCTTAACAATAAAGGAAAAGGTTTAGTAATGGGACAAAAAGTACATCCAATAGGATTTAGATTAGGCATAACAACTCAGCATTCCTCTAATTGGTATGCAGAGAAATCTCAATACACAGAAAATCTTTTAAAAGATATTGAAGTTAGAGAACATTTAACAAAAAAACTGGCACACGCCTCTGTTAGTCGAATTGAAATTGAAAGAACTGCAGATAATGCAAGAGTCTTAATTCACACAGCAAGACCTGGAATCGTTATAGGGAAGAAAGGTGAAGATATAGATAAAATGCGTGAGGACATTACTAAAAGAATGGGAATCCCTGTAACGCTGAGTATTCAAGAGATAAGAAAGCCCGACTTAGATGCGAAATTATTGGCTGAAAGTGTAGCTCAACAGTTAGAAAGAAGAGTAATGTTTAGAAGAGCTATGAAAAGAGCAGTTCAAAATGCCATGAGGCAAGGTGCCCAAGGTGTAAAGATAAGAGTTGCAGGCAGACTTGGTGGAGCTGAGATTGCTAGAGCAGAAATTCAAAAAGAAGGTAGAGTTCCTCTACACACCCTAAGAGCAGACGTCGATTATGGTTTAGCTGAAGCAAATACTACCTATGGGGTAATAGGAGTAAAAGCTTGGGTCTTTAGGGGAGAAGTACTAGCCCCTTCTACTAAAGAAGGATCAGAATAAGGTAAAAAAATGTTTCAACCAAAAAGAACTAAATACAGAAAGCAACAAAAAGGCAGAAACACTGGAAACGCTCAACGCGGTTCTACTCTAAGCTTTGGCACTTTCGGTTTAAAAGCAACTTCCAGAGGCCAACTTACATCTAGGCAGATTGAAGCTGCTAGAAGGGCAATGACAAGAAAGGTAAAAAGAGGAGCAAAGATTTGGATTAGAGTCTTTCCTGACAAACCCATAACAAAAAAACCATTAGAAGTTAGACAGGGCAAAGGGAAAGGTAATGTTGAATACTGGGTTTGCCCTATTAAGCCAGGTAAGATTCTATATGAAATGGAAGGCGTAGAAGAAGAACTAGCAAAAGAAGCTTTTGCTCTTGCTTCTGCAAAGATGCCTTTAGCCACAACTTTTGTAAGGAGAGTGTAAATGGCTAAAGAAAGTATTTTAAGTAGATTGAGAAGCAAGCCTGAAGAAGCAGCAGATGAAGAAGGCAAGTTGCTAAAAGAACTCATGGAATTGAGAGTGCAAAATGCACAAGGTCAATTAAAAGAGACTCATAAGATTAGAGAAATTAGAAAATCTATTGCTCAATTAAAAACCTTATCAAAAGAACAGGAAGACAATAAATAACAATGACTGATCAGATAACCAGAACAGAAACAGGACTTGTCATAAGCTCAGTGAGGGATAAGACAATCACTGTAATTATAGAAAGGACAATCAAACACCCTTTGTACAAAAAGATATTAAGAAGATCTACAAAGATTCAAGCTCATGATCAAGAAAATCAATGTGAAGATGGAGATCTAGTAACCATAAAGGAATGCAGACCTATATCTAAAACCAAATCTTGGGATTTGGTCAGTGTTGATAAGAAAAACCAAAAGATAAACTAAAAAAATGATTCAAGAACAAACATACTTAGAAGTAGCAGACAATAGTGGAGCTAGGAAATTGATGTGTATAAGGGTTCTTGGAGGATCCAAAAAAAGATACGCCAAGGTTGGTGATGTTATAAAAGTAACTATAAAAGAAGCCATTCCAACTGGAAGAGTCAAGAAAGGTGAAGTGGTAGATGCAGTAGTGGTAAGAACAAAAAATAAATTACGCAGATCAGATGGATCTTCAATTAGATTTGATGACAATGCAGCGGTATTAATTAATGCTCAAAAACAACCTATAGGTACGCGTGTTTTTGGACCAGTTTCAAGGGAGTTAAGAAGCGAAGAGTTCATGAGAATAGTTTCTCTTGCTCCGGAAGTTTTATAAAGACTATGAATAAGATAAAAACAGGTGACTCGGTAATAGTTATAGCCGGTAAAGATAAAGGCAAGCAAGGTTCCATTACTGAAATTCTTAGCAATGGCAGATGTTATGTGTCTGGTGTACAAATGGTTAAGAGGCACACTAAACCCAATCCACAAGCAGGCGTAGCCGGTGGAGTTGTAGAAAAAGAGGCTTCTATTGATGTTTCTAATATTTCTATTTTTAATCCAAGTTCAAAGAAGGCAGATAAAGTTGCTATAAAGACTCTTGAAGATGGAACAAAAGTTAGGGTCTTTAGATCTACTGGTAAGGAGATTAATTAATGATTCCTCTTAAAGCACATTACACCAGTACAGTAGTTCCTGATTTAAAAGAAAAATTAGGTCTTTCTTCTATTATGTCAGTTCCTAAAGTCACTAAAGTAACTTTGAACATGGGAGTGGGCGAAGCCATGAATGACAAGAAGCTTTTAGATAAAGCTGTCGAAGATTTAACATTAATTGCCGGTCAAAAACCTTTAGTAACAAAAGCCAGGAAGTCAGTCGCTAATTTCAAATTAAGAGATGGTATGGCCATAGGATGCAAAGTAACTTTAAGAGGTGACAGGATGTATGAATTCCTGCAGCGCCTTTTGGGAATAGCCATTCCTAGAGAGAGAGATTTTAGAGGCCTTGAAGTAAAATCGTTTGATGGAAGAGGTAATTTTACCATGGGCGTAAAGGAGCATATTATTTTCCCTGAAATAGATTACGACAAGGTGGACAAGATTAGAGGTATGGACATTTCAATTACAACTTCAGCTCAAGATGATGCTTCTGGAGAAGCTTTATTAAGAGCAATGAAATTCCCATTTAAGAATTAGAGGACAAATATGGCAAAAGCATCAATGAAAGCGAGAGAAGAACGAAGAAGAAAAACGGTTCTTCGTTTTGCTGAAAAAAGAGCGGCACTCAAGGAGACCATTCGTAGCCCAAAATCTTCAGATGAAGAAAGAGAGTTAGCTCAAATCAAGTTACAAAAACTTCCTAGGGATGCTAATCCAATAAGGATGCAAAGAAGATGTGCCATAACGGGCAGACCACATGCTGTTTATAGAAAGTTTGGTCTTGGAAGAAATAAACTCAGAGAATTGGCCATGAAAGGCGATATTCCTGGTCTAGTAAAATCAAGTTGGTAGGTTTAAAAAAATGACTATTCAAGACCCAATAGCAAATCTTTTTTCTAGTATAAATAATGCACAATCAAGATTAAAAGAGAGTGTAGTTGTTCCTTCTTCAACTAAGAAAGTTGCCCTAGTAGAAATTTTAAAGAAAGAAGGTTACTTGGGAGCGTACTCGGTTTCAGAAGAAACAAAACCTCTTTTAACAATCAAATTAAGATATTTTGAAGGTTTGCCTGTAATAAAACAGCTTAAAAGGTTAAGCAGGCCCGGTTTGAGAGAGTATTCGGGTTTCAAAGATCTGCCGTCTGTAAACGGTGGTTTGGGTGTAGCAATCATTTCAACTAATAAAGGACTTATGACTGACCAGGAAGCAAGAGAAGCAGAGTTAGGTGGTGAAGTTATTTGTTCGGTATTCTAAGAAAATAAAATGGCAAGAACTTCAATAAAATCAATTCAAATACCTGAAGGAGTTACTTTAACTTCAGATCAGAATTTAATTACCGCTTCAGGAAAGCTTGGTGAGATGTCTTTAAACCTCCACCAAGATGTAGACCTTGTTAAAGAAGATAGCAGTATTTCATTTCAACCCAACAAGAAGACGAAAGAGTCCTTGGCGATAACAGGAACCATGAGAGCGCTTTCTGTAAACTTAATGAAAGGTGTTTCTGATGGTTTCGAAAAGAAATTAGAAATAAATGGAGTAGGCTACAGAGCTAAACTCGAAGGTAATATTATAGAGTTAAGCCTAGGCTTTTCTCATCCAGTTAAACATAAATTGCCTGATGGAGTTTCTGCTGAATTGCCAAGTAACACAGAAATAATTCTTAAGTCCATGGACAAGCAGCTCGTGGGACAAGTGGCTGCTGAGATTAGAGCGTATAGACCTCCAGAGCCTTACAAGGGCAAAGGTGTTAAATATGCTGAAGAAACAATTAAACGTAAAGAATCTAAAAAGGCCTAAAAAATGAGTATCAAAAATATTAAAAGGCAAAAAAGGGCTTTAAAAACTAGATCGAAGATTAATTTATTAGAGAAAAATAGATTAACTGTATTTAGATCAAATAGTCACATATACGCACAGATCATGATTAATGGTGGAGCTGATGTTGTGGTTGCAGCATCTACAGTTGAATCAGCAGTAAAAGATAAAAATAATGGGAATTTAGAAGCCGCTGCTAAAGTAGGAAAGCTAATAGCTGAAAGAGCAATAGAGAAAGGCATACAGGATGTTGCTTTCGATAGATCTGGTTATAAATTCCATGGCAGAGTAAAAGCACTAGCAGAGGCCGCAAGAGAAGCTGGTCTCTCATTTTAGTAAAGGTAAGATATGCAAAATACAGTAACAACTGATAATTTAGGCTCTGAAGTATTAGAAGAAAAATTAGTACAAGTAAACAGAGTGGCTAAAGTAGTCAAAGGTGGAAGAATCTTTGGTTTTACTGCGGTAACCGTTGTGGGAGACGGAAATGGCAAGATAGGTTTTGGCCGAGGAAAGGCTAGAGAAGTTCCTATAGCAATTCAGAAAGCACTCGATCATGCCAGAAGAAATATGATAAGTATTGAATTAAAAGGAAATACTATTCAATACCCAATTAAATCAAAATTTGGGGCCTCTGTAATCTTTATGAAACCTGCAGCACCTGGTACGGGAATTATAGCTGGTGGTGCTATGAGAGCAGTCTTGGAATTGGCTGGAGTGAAAGACGTTTTGGCAAAATGTTATGGGTCTACAACACCAGTGAATGTGGTAAGAGCCACATTAAAAGCATTGAGTGAAATGGAATCCCCTGCACGAGTAGCAAAAAGGCTTGGAAAAGGGTAAAAGAATGGCAGACAAACAACTATCAGTAAAATTAGTAAAGAGTTTCATAGGCTCAAAATCTTACCAAGAAAAAAGTGTAAGAGGATTGGGTTTATCAAAAATAGGGCAAGTAGTTTTGGTTTCTGATACACCTGAAAACAGAGGGATGATTAATAAATCCATTCATCTATTAGAAGTAAATTAATTGAGGATATTTCTGTGGAACTAAATGAGTTAAAGCCAAATCCTAAAAGAGTTCGTTCAAATAAAAGAATAGGACGAGGCCCTGGAAGTGGTTTCGGCAAAACAAGTGGTAAAGGTCATAAAGGAATGAAATCTAGATCGGGTGGAAGAGTTCGAATAGGTTTTGAAGGTGGTCAAATGCCTCTGCAAAAAAGAGTACCCAAGTTTGGTTTTTCTTCTAGAGTAAATCGCTTTACCGAAGAAGTTAGGCTGAGCTCTCTGATAAAGCTAGGTGAAGAAGAAATTAGTATTCAAGTTCTATCTGAAGCAGATTTAATCAAAAACTCAACCAAGAAAGTTAAAATATTCCTCGATACAACTGAATGCACAAAGATGAAATTAACTGGTCTGAAAACAACCGCCTCAGTGAAGAAATTGATTGAAGAAGCCGGAGGTTCAGTAGAATAATCATGTCAGTTAATCCGTCATCAATGGGACAAAACAAGGGGCTTTCTGAATTATGGAAGCGTCTACGGTTTGTTCTTATGGCTGTAATTATTTACAGGATAGGTACCCATATTCCTATACCGGGTATAGACCCGGATAAACTCTCAAACCTATTCCAGCAAAATCAAGGAACACTCCTAGATCTATTTAATATGTTCTCAGGAGGTGCTTTAGAGAGAATGAGCATAATGGCCTTAAATATAATGCCCTACATAACAGCATCAATTATTATGAGCCTTCTTGAAGGAACAACGCCATCTTTAAAAAAACGATTTAGAGAAGAAGGGGAGGAAGGAAGACGCATGAGGACTAACTATGTTCGTTGGGGAACAGTAGGTTTGGCCTTAGTTCAAGCGACCGGCTTAGCTCTCGGTTTACAAAATCAAGGATTAGCCCTAGACCCAGGCATGCTATTTCAGGTTTTAGCGGTTACTTCATTAGTAACGGGTACAGTTTTCTTAATGTGGCTAGGAGAGCTAGTAACAGAACGAGGAATTGGGAATGGAATTTCCATCATTATTTTCTCAAGTATTGTTTCTGGACTGCCAAGAGCAGTTGGTCAAGCTTTTGAAGGAGCAAGACAAGGAGATATTAATCTATTAATGCTTTTATCAATTGCTCTAGTTGCTATTGCAGCGATTGCTTTCATTGTTTGGGTGGAAAGAGGACAAAGGAGAATTACTGTTAATTATGCTAAAAGGCAACAGGGAAGGAAGATGGTACAAGGCCAAGCTTCTTATCTGCCAATGAAAATTAATCAAGCTGGTGTTATTCCGGCTATCTTTGCCAGCAGTTTATTATTATTCCCTGCTTCTGCAACAACCTGGTTTGGTCAAGGAGAAGGTTTTGAGTGGTTACAAGAAATATCATTGGCACTCGGACCAGGGCAGCCTCTATATGTCATACTTTTTTCAGCTCTAATAGCTTTTTTCTGCTTTTTTTATACCGCATTGCAATTTGATCCTAAAGAAATATCTGAAAATCTTAGAAGGTCAGGTGCTTATATGCCGGGCATAAGACCAGGAGAACATACAGCTGATTACATAGATGGTGTGATGACAAAATTAACAGTTTGGGGATCAGGCTATTTAATTTTAGTTTGTTTGATGCCTCAGTTCTTAATCGTTTCTGCAAACGTTCCATTTTATTTAGGAGGAACTTCATTGTTGATAGCAGTTGTTGTGGTAATGGATTTTATGGCACAAGTTCAGTCACATTTAATGTCCAATCAGTATGAATCTTTACTTAAAAAAGCTAATTTGAAAGGTTATGGAAATAATGCATTAGGTGGAAGGTAGGAGGAAATCATGAAAGTAAGAGCATCAATAAAAAAGATTTGTAGAGATTGCAAAATTGTAAAGAGAAAAGGAACTCTCTATGTAATTTGCAACAATGAACCCAGACATAAACAAAGACAAGGTTAGGAGATAGAAAAATGGCTCGTGTAGCAGGTGTAAATATTCCAGACAACAAACATGCAGAGATATCTTTGACGTATGTTTTTGGCATAGGAAAAACAAGATCATTAGGTATTTGTTCTGCTGTAGGCATAGATCCTGCAACTAAAATATCTGATTTAAACGAAGATCAATTAGAGGCAATAAGAGCAGAAATAGGAAAATTTGTCGTAGAAGGTGATCTTAGAAGAGATATAGCTACTAATATAAAAAGGTTGATGGATTTAGGAACAAACAGAGGAATCCGCCATAGAAGGCATCTTCCGGTAAGGGGTCAGAATACTAAGAATAATGCAAGAACAAGGAAAGGCCCTGTCAGGCCGATAAGAAGGTAAGAATATGGTTACAAAAAAAGGTGCTAAGAGAAGAATAAGCGAGGGAATTGCGCATATACATGCTTCTTTCAACAATACATTAATAAATATAACTGATAAACAAGGTAATGCTATTGCACAATCTAGTGCTGGAGCTCAAGGTTTTAAAGGTTCGCGAAAGAGCACTCCTTTCGCTGCCCAGAGAGCGGCTGAGTCTGTAGGTGAAAAAGTTAAGATGGTAGGAGTTGAAAGCTTAGAAATACAAGTAAGAGGACCGGGCTCTGGAAGAGAATCAGCTATAAGAGGCTTAAATTCAAAAGGTTTTAAAATAACAAAAATTACTGATGTAACGCCAATACCTCATAACGGTTGCAGGCCACCTAAGAGGAGAAGAGTTTAATGGCTAGATATATTGGACCTAAATGTAAGCTTTCCAGAAGGGAAGGTAGAGATTTGCTTTTAAAAAGCGGCATAAGAGACCATGACACTAAATGTAAATCTGAAACTGTACCTGGCCAGCATGGAAGAAGTAGAAGACCTAGAATCTCTGACTACGGTGTGCAGTTGCGAGAAAAACAAAAAGTAAGAAGAATCTATGGTGTGATGGAGAAGCAATTTAAGACTTATTACAAGCATGCTGCAAGAATGAAAGGGGTGACCGGTGAAAATCTTTTACAAATACTTGAAAGCAGACTAGACAATGTGGTTTATAGAATGGGTTTTGCTTCCACTAGAGCAGAAGCTAGACAGCTAGTTAGTCATAAAGCAGTTTTGATAAATGATCAAAAGGTTAATATAGCTAGCTATCAAGTAGCCGCAGGAGATGTAATTACTTTATCAAATGGCGCTCAAGCTCAAGTAAGAGTTCAGCAGTCATTAGATATTGCAAAAAATAGGGAAGAAATCGACTGGATAGATGTCAACCCTTCTTTATTTACAGGAACTTTTAAATCATTACCAGAGAGAGCTTCTTTAGATACTGATATTAATGAGAATCTAATAATTGAGCTTTATTCAAAATAATACTGAAGAGGAAAAAAATGACTGATAACTATGACATCATAAAAGACTTTTTAACACCCACCGATATCTTGGTGGAAGAAGCTGGCCCTACTAGGTCCAAAATTATATTAGAACCTCTTGAGCAGGGATTTGGCCATACTTTAGGTAATGCTTTGAGAAGAATTATACTTTCATCCATGCCAGGAACAGCTGTTTCTGAAGTAAAAATAGAAGGTGTTCTTCATGAATATAGCACCATCGAGGGAGTGCAAGAAGATGTAATAGATATTTTATTAAATTTAAAGGACTTGTCGATAAGGCTTCTAGAAGCTGAAGATGTTGAATTAACTCTAAGTAAAAAAGGAAGTGGTAAAGTAACTGCAGCTGATATTGAACTGCCTGCGGGAGTAGAAATTGTAGATCCAGAACATCACATAGCAACTTTGAACAGTGAAGGGTCTATTAATATGACTCTGAAAGTAACAAGAGGAAGAGGTTTTGTACCCGTTAAGCCCCTTGATGAGGAAGAGGGTCAAGAAACAGGTCTTCTCCGTTTAGATGCTACTTACTCCCCCGTAAAGCGTGTTACTTACCAAGTAGATAACGCAAGAGTTGAGCAACGTACAAACTTAGATAGACTTACTGTTGACATAGATACCGATGGAACGCTGGATGCAGAAGAAATTCTAAGAATCTCAGCTACTATTTTACAGCATCAGCTATCAGCCTTTGCTGAATTAGGAAGATTGGAAGAGGTTATAGAGGAAAAAGAAGAAGCAAAAATTGATCCTATAATGCTTAGGCCAGTAGATGAGCTTGAACTGACCGTTAGATCTGCTAACTGTTTAAAAGCTGAGAACATCCATTATATAGGCGATTTGGTTACAAGAATGGAATCTGACTTACTTAGAACTCCAAATTTAGGAAAAAAATCCTTGAATGAGATTAAAGAAGTTCTCCTTTCCAGAGGGTTATCTCTAGGATTAATTCTAGATCATTGGCCACCAGAAACAAATTAAGACATTAACTAACTAAAAAAATGCGACATAGAAAAACGGGTAGAAAACTTAATAGAAATAGCCCTCAAAGAGCATCTCTCAAGAAAGGATTGGCAATTTCAATTATTGAGCATGAATCTATAAAGACTACACTGGCTAAAGCTAAAGAGATTAGAGGTTTTTTAGAACCTTTAGTTACCTTAGCAAAGAAGAATACAGTGGCCAATCAAAGGCTGGCTTATGCAAGATTGCAATCTAAAGAAGCAGTGGCTAAATTATTTGATGAATTAGGACCTCGTTATGTCGACAGGCCGGGTGGTTACTTACGAATTATTAAGAGAGGTTTTAGAGCAGGAGATAAATCGCCTGCAGCACAAATTGAATTTGTTCTAAGCGAAACTGATTCAACCCAAGAAGATACTACTGAAATAGAAGAAGCAGTCAGCTCTTAAGCTAGAAGCTTTTTTAGATGCTTCCCTGTATGAGAGGCTTTCGAAGACAGAATTGCTTCTGGTGTCCCTGAGGCAATGATTTGACCTCCTCCTGATCCACCTTCTGGCCCTAGATCAATGATCCAATCAGCTGACTTAATGACCTCCATATTATGTTCTATAACGATAACCGTGTTTCCATTATCTCTTAACCTGTTTAGCACACCCAAGAGGAGCTCTACATCATATATGTGCAAGCCAGTGGTAGGTTCATCAAGTATATAAAGAGTATGGCTTAATGAGCTCTTGGAGAGCTCTTTAGCTAGTTTAACTCTTTGAGCTTCTCCTCCAGATAGAGTGGTTGCTTGTTGGCCTAAGCTAACGTAGCCCAACCCCACATCTTGTAATGTGCTTAGTTTTTTCTTAATTGAAGGTATGGCATTAAAAAATTCTAGGGAATCCTCAACTGTCATGCTTAAGACCTCAAAGATATTTTTACCTTTATATTTAATATCTAGTGTTTCACGGTTATATCTTTTTCCATTACAAACATCGCACTTCACGTATATATCAGGAAGAAAGTGCATCTCTACTTTTATAACACCATCTCCTTGGCATGATTCACATCTTCCACCTTTTACATTAAAACTAAATCTACCAATCTTATAGCCTCTTGATCTTGCCTCTTGAGTTCCTGCAAATAACTCCCTAATAGGGGTAAATAAACCGGTGTAAGTTGCAGGATTAGATCTTGGAGTTCTTCCTATAGGACTTTGACTTATCTCTATAATCTTATCAATGTCATCAATACCAGAGATCTCTGAAAATGGCTTGGAATCAATATACGAGGATCTACCTATCTTATTAGATATTGCGGGTAGAAGAGTTTGATTAATTAGCGTTGATTTACCAGAGCCTGAGACACCTGTAACACAAACAAACAAACCCAAAGGAAGCTCCAAATCTACATTCTGTAAATTATGGCCTTTTGCACCTTTTAATCTTATTATTTTATCTTTTGTTACCTTTTCTCTTTGTGACGGCAGTGCAATAGATCTCTTTCCTGAAAGGTACTGGCCGGTTAGTGATTTTTTTGAATTTGAGATCTCTTTAACCGTTCCTTGAGCACATATTTCCCCTCCGTGGACTCCTGCTCCAGGACCTACATCAACTATATGATCCGCAAATAGCATTGTTTCGTGATCGTGTTCCACAACAATAACTGAATTACCAAGATCTTTTAATTTTTTGAGTGTTTTAAGGAGCTTTTCATTGTCTCTTTGGTGAAGCCCTATTGATGGTTCATCTAAAATATAAGTAACTCCAACAAGACCTGCTCCAATTTGACTGGCCAATCGTATTCTCTGAGCTTCCCCTCCACTTAAACTCTCTGCACTTCTTTCTAAAGTTAAGTAGTTAAGTCCAACGTCTACTAAGAACTCCAATCTCTCTTTAATTTCTTTTACTATTCGATCAGCAATTTCTCTTTTAGTACCTTCAAGATTTAAATTAGAGAAAAAATCAAAAGCTTCGTCTATGGTTAGTGCTGTTATGTTTGGGAGCGAATTATTAGCTATAAAAACATTACGTGCTTCTTCTCTTAGCCTAGTCCCTGAGCAAGATTGGCAGTTTCTTAAGCTTATAAGTTTAGATAGATAGTCACGGACCCCATTGGAATCAGTTTCTTTGTAACGACGATTAATATTAGTCATTACGCCTTCAAAAGAGTAAATCCTTTCAACCAATTTTCCTCTTTTGCTTCTCCAACTAAAATCCACTGGTTCTCCCTTGGATCCCTCTAAGATCAGTTCTTTTATTTCTTCTGATAGTTCATCAAAAGGTTTATCCAATGAAAAATTATAATGATTAGATAAGCAGCGTAATAAATGATAATGATATTTATTGTTTATATCCCAACCTACTATAGCTCCTTCAGAAATAGTGGCAGAAGGTTCATGAATGACTTTACCTACATCCACGTAAGGTTTCACTCCCAATCCCTCACATTCTGAACAGGCACCCGCTGGATTATTAAAGGTAAATAATCGCGGTTCCAGTTCGGGAATACTATATCCGCACTCAGAACAAGCCATCTTAGATGAATAGACACTTTCTTCTAAGTCTCCATTTATATCTGATATTTTTACTAAGCCTTCTCCTAATGCCAGAGCATTTTCTAATGATTCTGAGAGCCGTAATCTAAAGTCATCATCTTTTTCCTTTGGCATCTTTAATCGATCAATAACTGCCTCTATGGAGTGTTTTTTATTCTTGTTAAGTTTTGGGATATCATCAACGTCAACGATTATTCCATTCACTCTTACCCTTACATATCCTTGTACTTTGAGCTCTTCAAAAACATGAAGATGTTCACCTTTTTGTTCGTTGATTAAAGGAGCTAAAATTGCAATCACAGCTTCCTTTGGAGTCTTCATTATCTGGTCACATATCTGATTTACACTTTGACCTTCTAAAGAAATATTATGATCAGGACATTTTGGTGTTCCAGCCCTAGCAAACAATAATCTCAAGTAGTCATAAATCTCAGTAACCGTCCCAACAGTTGATCTAGGATTGTGCGAAGTAGTTTTTTGTTCTATTGATATAGCCGGCGATAACCCTTCAATATGATCAACATCGGGCTTTTCCATCATTGACAGGAATTGTCTGGCATAAGATGAAAGAGACTCTACATACCTTCTTTGGCCTTCTGCATAAAGAGTATCGAAGGCAAGGGAAGATTTTCCTGATCCAGAAAGACCAGTTATGACCACAATCTGATCTCGAGGGAGATCTACATTTATATTTTTTAGATTATGTTGTCTGGCTCCGCGAACTTTTATATGTTTCATTTATGAAGAAAATTAAATGTTTTAGACCTTAACCTCAGAAAACTGATTATAATCCTTGTTGATACATTTAACTTAAATAAGATACAAAATTGATATGGCAAGAAGTGGAATTAATAAAGTTATCCTGGTGGGTAATTTAGGTCAAGATCCAGAAATTAAATACACCGCTGGCGGTGCGGCTGTAACTACGTTAAGTCTAGCTACTTCTGAATCTTGGAAAGATAAAGATACTGGCACGGACCAAGAAAAAACAGAATGGCATAGAGTTGTTCTTTGGAGGCGTTTAGCTGAGATAGCAGGAGAGTACCTCAAGAAAGGCTCAAAGATTTATATTGAAGGTCAGCTCCAGACAAGGAAGTGGGAACAAGACGGCCAAACTCGCTATACCACTGAGGTGATTGGCCGGGACATGCAATTCCTAGATAGTAGAGGTTCCAGTTCTGATGGTTATGAAAAAAGCACTAAGCCTGGCGGAGAAGAAATATCCGAAGTACCAGACAGCGGCATAACTGATGATGATATTCCTTTTTAGTATTTTTTAAATATTAATGAGGCATTAGTGCCCCCAAAACCAAAGCTGTTGCTCAAAACAGAATTAACTTCTAAGTCTTTATTTTTTTGAAGTATTGGAAATTCTTCAGCCCCTTCTGTGATTTTTTCTATGTTAACGGAGCCAACCAAGAATCCTTCTTTAACCATAACTAAGCAATAGATAGCTTCATGAACCCCTGCAGCACCAAGGGAATGCCCAGACAGTGATTTAGTTGAACTGATGTAAGGAATATCTTCTTTAAAAACAGATTTTATTGCTTGCAACTCCGTAAGGTCACCCGCAGGAGTACTGGTTCCATGGGCATTGATGTAGTCTATCTTTTTATTGCCGCTCATCGTAAGGGCTATTTGCATACAATTTCTTGCACCTTCTCCGGAAGGGCTGACCATATCTTGTCCATCTGATGTAGCTGCATAACCTGAGAGTTCGGCATAAATATGTGCTCCTCTTTTGGTAGCGTGCTCTTCTGATTCGAGAATTAGAGTTCCTCCACCACCTGCAATTACAAACCCATCTCTATCTTGATCAAATGCTCTAGAAGCCTTCTCAGGTTCATCGTTGTATTTAGTTGAAAGTGCACCCATGGCATCAAAAAGACTGGTTGTTCCCCAATGTTCAGCTTCTCCACCGCCTACGATCATAACGTCTTGTTTTCCTAATTGTATTTGTTCCATGCCTGTACCAATACAGTGGGCGCTTGTGGAGCAGGCAGAGGAGATAGAATAATTGACTCCTTTGATACCAAAAGAAGTTGCTAAGTTAGCCGACACAGTGCTGCCCATTGCTTTAGTTACCCTGTAAGGGCCAATTCTTTTGAGCCCTTTAGTTCTTAAAATATCAGCTGAATCTATAGTATCTTCTGAAGAATTACCTCCAGATCCCATAATTATTCCTGTCCTGTCATTAGACAATATCTCGTCTGGTAGGTTTGCATCTTCTATTGCCTCCTTTGTGCTTATGTATGCATAAGCTGCTGCCTCTCCCATAAACCTATAGATCTTCCTATCAATGCTTTCTTTTAGATTTAAGTTTTTAATTGAACCAGATATGTGACTTCTTAACCCCATGTCCTTATTAATCTCATTTGTGGTTATTCCTGACGATAAAGAGCGAAGTGAATTAGTAACTTCTTGAGTGTTATTCCCTAAGCTAGAAACAATACCAAACCCTGTGACAACTACTTTTTTCATTTTTAAAACGAAGACGTATCTTCAAATAAACCGACTTTTAAACCTTTAGCCGTATATATTTCTCTTCCATCCACTGACATAGAGCCTTCGCCAATACCTACAGTAAGATCGAGGTTGATGACTCTCTTCATATTTATTTCAAAGGTAACTTTTTTTGCTGTAGGGAGAACTTGGCCAAAAAACTTAACTTCTGAAGAACCTAAAGCTCTTCCTTTTCCTGGTTTACCTAACCAGCAAAGATAGAAACCAATAAGTTGCCACATTGCATCAAGTCCTAGACATCCAGGCATTACGGGATCCCCTTTAAAATGACAATCAAAAAACCACAGACTAGGATCTATATCAAGTTCAGCAAGGATTCTTCCTTTGTTATATTTACCATTGCCGTTATCAATTTCCGTAATCCTATCAAACATAAGCATGTTCGGGGTAGGGAGTCTCCCATTGGTTGGTCCGAAAAGATTGCCTTCAGCGCAATCAAGTATCTCATTTTTTTCGTAACTTTTTTGTGGTGAAAATGCCTTCATTAAGATCTCACTTCGTCAGAATATGCTTATCATACAACAAACAAGCTTCGTAATCTGCTCAAGCATCTCTTACTTTTATATCCCTAACTATATTTAAGAGTTGTGTTTTGTAAATAGAATCAGGGAAGAAGTTGAGCTTAGTAAAACAATTATCTAAATAAGAATCACAGGTTTTCTGAACTCCTTCTAACGCACCTGAAGATTTAATAATTTCTATAATTTGGAGTAAGTCAGAAGAATTTTTCTTCTCCATTAATTTAAATATAGTTTTTTTATTTTCTTCAGAAGCTAGTTTGATAGCACGTAAAAGAGGTAAAGTTATTTTCCCCTCTAGAAAATCTTTGCCAATTTTTTTCCCGGTAGCTTTTTCATTACCAAAATAATCCAGTAAATCATCTTGTATCTGAAAGGCGATTCCTAAGGAATAAGCAAAATCTCCTGCTGATTCTACTTCCTCATGCGAAGCTTCAGATAATACAGCAGCACTTCTAGAAGAAGCCTTAAAGAGTTCAGCTGTTTTTCTTCCTATAATCTCAAAATAATCATCTTCTGAAATCAGTTCTTTAGATTTTAAGGACAATTGTAAGACTTCTCCCTCCGAAATAATGTTTGTTGAATCTGCAAGAATCTTAATTATTTGAGAATCTTTTAAACCAGCCATTAATTGAAAGGCCTTAGAGTAAACAAAATCTCCTACTAGAACGCCATGGGCATTATCCCATTTTCTGTGAATGCTTTCTTTGCCCCTTCTGGAAATACTTTCATCAACCACGTCGTCATGGATCAAGGTAGCTGTGTGTAATAGTTCAATTGCACTAGCAAGTTGGATAAGCTCTTTTCCAGAGTAGCCAAAGGCCTTTGCCGTTAATATACAAATTAACGGTCTTATCCTTTTTCCTCCAGCATTAACCAAATGAGAGCTAACCTTTGTTGCTAGGCCTATATCAGAATTTATTGATCTTATAAGCGAATCTTCTAAATCTTTTATCTCAGAAGAAACGGCATCATTAATTTTCATTTTCATGTAGTGTCTATTTTAAAGTAAGTACAGATGTATTTGATTCTTTTATTGCGGATTCTTCATCTTTTTCGTATAGTGCCCATCCTTAATTTCCTGATTTGGAGAAGAATATGTTTGCCGTAATTGAAAGCGGAGGAAAGCAACACACTGTAAGCGAAGGCGATCAACTAAAGGTTGAACTATTGCCTGGTGAAGAGGGTGCTGCAATCGAATTTGATAAAGTTTTAATGATCTCCGACGGAAGCGCTTCGAAGCTAGGTAACCCTTTTGTTGAAAATGCTAAAGTGACAGCTAAGCTTATAGGTCACGGTAAATCAAAAAAAGTTAAGATATTCAAGATGAAACGCAGAAAAGACTATAGAAGAACTTATGGTCACAGACAGAACTTTACAGAGATTCTTATAGAATCCATTAGTTCTTAGCACTAGAGGTAAAAAGATGGCACATAAAAAAGCAGGTGGAAGTAGTAGGAACGGAAGAGATTCCAACTCCAAGAGACTAGGAGTAAAGGCTTTTGGAGGACAAGAGGTCACTTCTGGATCCATTATTGTGAGGCAAAGAGGAACCAAATTTCATCCTGGTAAAAACGTTGGATGTGGAACCGATCATACGCTTTTTTCAAAAATTCCTGGTAAAGTCTCATTTATAAAGAAAGGCCCGAAGTTAAGGCAATTTGTTAACGTAGAGCCTCTTTAGATTTTCTTTTCATTATTCAAAATAATTTTCAATGAATTTCATTGATGAAGTCCGTATTGACGTTTTTGCAGGTAATGGCGGAAATGGCTGTTCAAGCTTTAGGCGCTTAAAGAATATTCCTCGAGGAGGGCCTGACGGAGGGGACGGGGGGGCTGGCGGAGATGTAATATTAAGAGCAACAAATGGTTTAAACACTCTTTCAAAATTTAGGTTTCAAAAGATTTTTAACGCTGAAAATGGTTCAAAAGGAAAAAGCCAGCATAAAACCGGTATTGGTGGATCAGATCTAGTTATAGACGTACCCTGCGGAACTATGATCTATGACGTCAACACTGAAGAGTTAGTTGCTGATCTTGATGTTGATAGTAGTGAAATTATTATTACCAAAGGGGGCAAAGGAGGTCTAGGAAATCTTAGATTTAAAAGCTCAACAAACAGATCTCCGACCAAAATAACCGAAGGCGTAGAGGGTGAATTTAAAGAATTAAAGTTAGAGTTAAGATTGTTAGCGGATGTTGGTTTGTTAGGAAAACCAAATGCAGGTAAATCTTCTTTAGTGAATGCAGTGTCTAGTGCCAAACCTAAGATAGCGGATTATGCCTTTACGACCCTGTATCCTAGCTTGGGAGTGGTTGATTTCTCTTCTTATAGAAGCTTTGTTATCTCTGATATACCCGGTCTTATATCCGGTGCTTCTAAGGGGGTCGGTCTTGGTCTTCAATTCCTAAGGCATTTATCAAGAACAAGAATAATTTTACAAATGGTAGATGTTTACGACAAGACAACGGAAGAGATAATAGTTGAGATTGAGGACCTCTTAAATGAGCTGAAGGAATTTGATGCAGATTTATCAAGAAGAGTAAGGTGGTTGGTTTTAAATAAAATTGATTTAATATCTGAGGAAGATAGAGAGTTTATAACCGACCAATTACTTGATTATTTTGGAAGTGAAACCAATATCTATTCTATTTCTGCCATGCAAACAAAAGGAACTAAAGAGCTGATGATTGAAATAGGAAGGTATTTAGAAAAGCTAGATGAAAAATAAGAAAGAAAGATGGGTAATTAAGGCAGGCAGTAGCTTGGTTGCCGGAATAGAAAGCGGAATAAACAGTCTTTTTGTGGAAAGCTTAGTTGCTCAAGTAAACTATTTAATTCAAAAAGATATAGAGGTTATTGTAGTTTCTTCAGGAGCTGTGGCTAAAGGAATGCAAGAACTTAACTTAAGAGATAGACCTTCAACATTGCATTTGTTGCAAGCAGCAGCAGCCATAGGACAAATGGGCCTAGTGAATGCATATCAAAAAGAGTTTGATAAATTTGGTCTTAAGGCAGCTCAAGTTTTAATCAGTCACGATGATATAAGTAACCGCAAACGATACCTCAATGCAAGAAGGAGCCTAGAGACATTGCTTGAACTTAACGTAATTCCAATTGTTAATGAAAATGATAGTGTTGCCACTGAGGAAATATCTTTTGGAGATAATGATACTTTAGCAGGTGCATTGGTAGGCCTAGTAAGTGCCGATAAATTTATTATGTTGACCGATCAAATTGGAATTTGCTCTGGTGATCCAACACAGGACTCTGATGTTGTATTGCTATCTGAAATAGACTTAGATGACCCTTCTGTTGATCTATCTTCACAGCTTGGAAGTTCATCAGGTAGAGTAGGAAGAGGAGGAATGAAAACTAAAATTAAAGCTTCAAGAATAGCTCTAGATTCAGGTGCAAAAACTTGGGTTGCTGATGGCCGTCAAAATAATACTCTTAAAGATATATTCAATGATCAAAAGGTAGGCACAATTTTACTGAGTCAGAGGTCACAGCTGCGATCAAGAAAAACTTGGATTGCCTCTTTGGGGTTACCTGCAGGATCGGTATATTTAGATAAAGGTGCTGTGGCAGCCATCAATAAGAAAGGAAGCAGTCTTTTAGCTGCTGGTATAACCGGTGTTTCGGGAAACTTTGATAGAGGAGCTCTGATTATATGCAAAGACGAAAATGGCAATGAGATAGCCAAAGGCTTAACCAACCTTAATTCTGAGGATATAAACTTAGTAAAAGGGCTGAATTCTTCCCAACTATTAGAAAAACTAGACCAGGCAGCCGATGAGGAAATAATCCATCGGAATAATTTAATATTGAGTTAAAGAGTTTTTACTTTCTTGTTTAGGCGAGATTTTATTCTCGCAGCTTTATTCTTATGAATAACTTTTTTACTTGCCATACTGTCTAGGGCGCTTTCTGCATTTTTGAAGGCTCCTTTGGAAAGCTCTTTATCTTTAGCTTCAACAGCAGTTTCTACTGCTTTAACTGCTGTTCTGGCAGCAGATCTTTGTGTACTTTTGTGAGCATTCCTTTTTACGTTTTGCCTTGCTCTTTTAATTGCTGATTTAATATTTGCCATATGCTTGTGTATCTCTAAGAGCCGCGCATAATGCAGTCTGTAGAGCTTAGTGTCAAGCGAGTTGAGTTATTAATGAAACTAGGAAATAAAAAATTTTTAATAGTTATTCTTCGATTTCATGGAGACGTGTTGCTCACCAAACCCATGATTGACGATCTAAAAGCAAATTATCCAAATGCTATTATAGATTTATTGGTATTCGAAGGAACAGCTTCTCTCTTTGAGGGCAATCAATTTATCAATGAAATTATTGAAATAAAGACTTCAGAGGGCCTGAGTCTTTGGCAAAAAATAAGTTCTGAATTTTCTTTAATTCGAAGATTAAATAGATCTAAGTACGACTTTGGTTTTTTCTTAACAACACAATGGAGATTGGTTCTGTTGTCTATTTCTATGATGGGGGCAAAAACAGCAGCGGTTTCGGATAAGAAAAGAGAGGGTTTTTTGTGGGTTAACTCTTTTACTGCAATCTTTCCAGAAGCAGGAGATAATCATATTGTTGACAGAAATCTTAGCGCTTTGAATGTTTTCGATATAAAAATATCAACAAACCCTTCGTTAAACTTACCCCTAAGCAGAAAAACAGAAATTAAAGCCACTGAGATTCTAAAATCTAAGGGGTCTCCTACTAAGTTCTGTGTTGTTCACCCCATATCCAGGAGAGAGGTGAAGCTTTGGACTAAAGAAAATTTTATTGTGTTAATAGATGAGCTGGAATCAAAAGGTATAAAAGTTCTTATAAGTTCAGCGCCCGATAGTTTTGAAGTTGACTATGTTAATTATTTAGAAACTAATGCTAATTCAAGACCGATTAATATTGGAGGACAGACCTCTTTATTGGAGCTGGCTGCTATTATTAAAAAAGCTGATTTTTTTATAGGGTTGGATTCAGTTGCATCTCATATATCGGCAGCAGTTGACACTCCATCAATCACATTATTTGGACCAACCAGTGCAGTTAACTGGAAGCCTTGGTCAAGAAAATCTAAGGTAATTTGTAGGGACGGAAGCGAAGCATTCTGTGAAGATCACGGTCACAAAGAAGGAAAATTTAAGAAATGTTTATGCTACATAACCCCTCAAAGAGTTATTGAAGAGTTAGATAGCTTCCATTTTAATGAATATAATTAATTGAGGTGAAAGATGGCAAACAAAACTAGTACATTAATGGATGGATTAACTTTTGGAGAAGGTCCTAGATGGCATGAAGGGAAGTTCTATTTTTCAGATTTTTATAGCCATAAGGTTTTTTCGTTGGACATGGATGGAAATTCTGAGGTGATTGTAGAAGTTCCTGCACAGCCTTCCGGTTTGGGATGGATGCCAGATGGAACAATGTTAATAGTTTCAATGAAAGACAAGAAGCTCCTAAGCTTCAATAATAATACTTTATCTGAAGTTGCTGATTTATCTAATTTAGCAGGTTTTCACTGTAACGATATGGTTGTTGATGATCAAGGAAATGCATACATAGGAAATTTTGGCTTTAACACTTATTCTGGAGAAGAAATAAGGCCAGCTAATTTAATTCTAGTTCGTCCTGGCGAAGACCCTTGTTTAGCAGCAGATGATTTATTATTTCCAAATGGGACTGTGATAACTCCCGACGGTAAAACCCTTATTGTTGGAGAGACCTACGCTGCTCGTTTAACCGCTTTTGATATTAATCAAGATGCAACTCTATCAAACAGAAGGGTATGGGCTGATTTTACATTGGACGCTGGTGAAGGCAACATACCTCTGCCGGATGGCATGTGTTTAGATGTTGAAGGTGCTATTTGGGTCGCATCTCCTTCTACGGCTGAAGTAGTAAGGGTTAGAGAGGGCGGTGTAATATTAGACCGGATACCGGTAGAAACAAACGCCTATGCATGCATGCTAGGAGGTGATGATTTGAAGACTCTCTTTATTTGTACTTCTAACGCTTCAGGTGTGGATCCAGATGCCGCACTGAGAGAAAAATCCGGAAAGATTGAAACAATTAAAGTTGAAGTGCCAGGAACAGGAAAACCATAACGGTAAAAGATTAAGTTTTTTGAGAAATAGCTTGGTGGAGGCGGCGGGAATTGAACCCGCGTCCATCAGTACTCTGCCACAAGATCTACATGTTTAGTTTTATCTATTAATTTTATCTTTAAAGACCCGATAAACAGGGTTTAAAAGACGATCTCAATTTATTCTTAAGAAATTACCAATGAGAAGAGCAATTTCTGCAATCCGTGAAGTCGACTGTCAGTACAATGGCACGGATACCAGGTAAGGACAGCTAGCCAATTAAGCGGCTAGTGCGTAGTCTGCGTTTTCGCCAACTAACAAGTTTGCAGTAATTGATTTACGAGAATCACTACCTTCTCGACATGCACCTGAGGGTTTGTATCTGCTGTCGAAGCCAGTTCGCCCCCAAAAAAGCTTGAGAATTATACCTTCCTAAGCTGAAGTTCACTAATTTTTAGTTCTTTCTCTTAATTCTTTAGCCTTTTGTCTGTCCCAGTCTCTCGATTTTATATTTTCTCTTTTATCTTGAGATTTTCTTCCACTTGCCAAGGCAATTTCACATTTTACTAGATCTTTCTTCCAGAATAGCTTGGTAGGTATGCAAGTCAGGCCTTTTTGCTGAGTTGCTCGAAAGATCTCTGCTAGCTCTTTTTTGTTGAGTAAAAGTTTTCTAGATCTTGCAGGGTCCATTTCTTGATTGCTATTCTTTAGAGGGTTTACATAACAACCAATTAACCAGGCTTCTCCGTCTTTTAGTAAAACATAGGATTCGGCGATTTGAGCTTTATGATCTCTAATGCTTTTTGCTTCCCAGCCTTCAAGAGAAACTCCAGCTTCATATTTTTCTTTAAGCTCAAAGTTAAATCTTGCTCTCCTGTTGTCAGCAATAGTATTTATAGACTTCTTTTTTTGTTTTGCCACGTTTAGAGTATAAACCTTAGTAACTATAAAATTCTATTAACAATGAATGAAGAACATCAATTAAAGAACCGCAGTGAAAGAATTGCTTATATTTGGATATTGTCAATTGTGGGTCTCACCACTGCTGTTTGGTTCACTAAAGATTCCTCCGCCTTACTTATAGCTCATTCATTCCAATTGGTGTGTTGTCTGTTTTTATTCTTTATAGCAGGTTATATTTTTTCTTTAACGAAAAAAAGCTCACTGGCTAGTTTCAAATCTTCTATGATATTTCTAATATCTAATTCAATCATAATTGCTCTCCTGAGTTTATTTTTGAGTTATTATTTAAGCCCCGTCTGGGGCTTGGGATTAATGTTATTTGGAGTTTTGCTATTAAATAAATACCCTTTTCCTGTAGAGCTCAATCTAAAATTTCCGCCTTGGTATTTAGGCTTGATTAACAGAATTACAGTTATGTTGTGTATTTGCATTATGGTTATGTTAGCTTATTGGTTAAATCCGTATTCAGAACCTTTAAAGCTATATAAATTATGACTGAACAAAGAAAATCAATTCACGGAACTTGGTCTAGTAGATGGACTTTCATACTTGCCGCAACTGGTTCAGCCGTTGGACTTGGAAATATTTGGAAGTTTCCTTATATGGCTGGTGATAATGGCGGAGGAGCCTTTGTTCTCATTTACTTGGCCTGTATCTTTGTAATTGGAATACCCATCATGTTGGGAGAGATTATGATCGGAAGAAGAGGTCGAAGTAGTCCTGCAAATACAATGAAGTACCTGGCAAAAGAAGCAGGAACTTCTAAAGCTTGGACTTTGCTTGGAGCTACAGGTGCGTTAGCCGGACTTCTGATACTTTCTTTTTACAGTGTGGCTGCAGGCTGGGCAATGGCATATGTTTTTGGAGGTTTCCAAGAAACTTCTGCCCAAGCCGTTAACTCAGAATTCAATAAATTTTTAGCTAATCCTGCTGCTTTATTATTCTGGCACTCTCTTTTTATAGTAACTACAGTGGTAATTGTTGCTAGAGGAATTTTAAAAGGTCTTGAAGCATGGATAAATACTCTTATGCCTGCACTTTTTGTAATCATAATTCTATTGTGTATCTACGCCATGCAAACTGGTGCGTTTATAGAAGGTCTTGCCTATTTATTTAAACCAGATTTTTCTAAGATAAATTCAGATATTCTTCTGGCTGCTTTAGGCCAAGCATTTTTTACACTAAGCCTCGGTATGGGAGCAATAATGGCTTACGGAGCGTACATGCCTGCTGATCAAAATATTGGCAAAACAGCATTAAGCGTTGCGGCATTAGACACTGGAGTTGCCCTTTTAGCAGGGATAGCTATTTTTCCAATAGTGTTTGCTAATGGCTTAGAGCCCACTGAAGGCCCTGGACTTGTTTTTGTTACACTGCCAATTGCTTTTGCAAATATGCCCTTAGGAGTTCTATTTGGTACTCTATTTTTTATTCTATTAAGCATTGCTGCATTAAGTTCTTCTATCTCATTAATTGAACCTGGCGTAGCTTGGGTGGTTGAGTCACTTAAAACTAAAAGATCTTATGCAGCCATTGCACTGGGTGCTTTTGCATGGACATTAGGTGTGTTTAGCGCTCTTTCTTTTAATCTTATGTCTGAATTTAAGATATTTGGTATGAATTTCTTTGATTTTACAGATTTTCTTACAAATCAAATAATGCTTCCACTTGGTGGCATATTCATAGCTATCTTTGTTGGCTGGATGATGAAGAAGCAAGATGTGTTAGACGAATTACAAATAGAAGATGGGATAATTTTTAAGTGTTGGTTTTTTGTGGTTAGGTTTGTAGCGCCAGTGATGGTCGGAATGGTTTTAATCTATTTCTTTATTTAATTTAACAATGCCGGCTCTTCTCCTTTCCAACTAACAAGCTTCTTGTCTTCAAAATAAAGAGTAATTTTCTTCTCAGTGAATTTCTTATTTCCTTGCGTAACGGAAGTGTAATAGTCCCATCTATTAGGAGTAAATGTGTCTGCAATAAGTGGAGAGCCTAAAACATATTTGACTTGAGATTCAGTCATACCAACTTCGAGTTTTTCCATCATATCTTCATCTATTAGATTGCCTTGGCTCACAACCACTTCATAAACTCTTGGCAGAGAGCAACTAAAAATAAGTAATAAAATAATTAGAGAACTAAAGAATTGTTTGAAGATTTTCATAAAGATATATAGTGCAGTATTGATTTAGTAATATAATGTTTAGGAGTAGAAAATATTTGTTGAGTTCCTCAATGAACCATATTAAAGGTGATTATTGTGACAGATGATGAAGAATTAAAGAAGGCTGGGCTTAAAGTTACTTTACCAAGATTGCGAATTTTAGAGATGTTAGAGGTTGATGGCCAATCACATATGAGTGCAGAAGAAATCTATAGGAAATTAATATCTGCTGGCGAAGAAGTAGGTTTAGCAACTGTTTATAGAGTCCTAACTCAGTTTGAACAGGCCGGAATATGTATTAGGCATAATTTTGAAGAAGGACATGCAGTTTATGAGTTAACTCCGTCAGATCACCATGATCATATGGTCTGTTTAGATACTGGTGATATTATCGAATTTACAGATGATATTATAGAAGACAGACAAACCAGAATTGCAAAAGAGAAGGGCTATGAAATCATTGATCACAGCATGGTTTTGTATGTTAAGCCAATAAAAAAATAGATTTAACCTTGAAACCTCATTCGATATCCCCATATCGAAGGTTGTAAGGAGGTGTATTTTGATAAAAAACGATAAAGAAACAGGGAAAACCCCAGAAGAAGAGGATTTGCTCGAAGAGGATGGGCAAGAGATTTCAGACGAAGACTTAGAAGATATAACAGAAGAGCCACTTTCTCTTGATAAGCAAATAGAAGATCTGCAAGAGAAAGTTTTAAGAGCTCAAGCAGAGGTTCAAAATGTTAGAAGAATTGCAGCTCAAGAAGTAACCAGAGCTAGGTTATATGGTGCAGAATCATTAGCAAGAGAATTCTTATCAGTAGGCGACAATCTGCAAAGAGCTGTAGATTCATCTGTAGAAGGTGCTGATCTAAGTGCGGTGAAAGAAGGTTTGAAATTAACTTTTAAAAGCTTTGAGAGCGCTTTGAAATCAGCAGGCATTACTTCTATTGACCCTGTAGATGAGAATTTTGATCCCGAAAAACACGAAGCTCTCTCTCTAATACAAGATGAATCTAAAGAGGAGAATACTGTTATTGAGGTAGTCCAAAAGGGATTCATGATCTTAGATCGCGTTTTAAGGCCAGCAAAAGTAATAGTCTCTAAAAAGTTAGATAAAAAATTAAATTAAGACTTGAAAAAAACAAGTTAAACCCCACTTTTAGATAATAGTAAAGAGTATTCGGAGAAAAAAGATAATGGCTAAAGTAATAGGAATAGATTTAGGTACAACAAATTCATGTGTTTCCATTATGGAAGGAGACCAGGCAAAAGTAATAGAGAACTCTGAAGGCGCAAGAACGACTCCTTCAGTAGTGGCTTATGGTGAAGAGCTAACTGTGGGAGCTCCTGCAAAAAGACAGTCAGTGACCAATCCTCACAATACTTTATATGCGATAAAAAGACTAATAGGAAGGAAGCATGACGACGACGTTGTAAAGAAAGATGCAGCAATGGTTCCTTATAAAATTGTTGCCTCTGATAATGGAGATGCATGGGTTGAAGCTGATGGCAACAAGTTAGCACCTCAACAAGTAGCAGCTGAAATTCTAAAGAAAATGAAAAAAACTGCTGAAGAATATCTTGGTCACGAAATTAATGAGGCAGTTATAACAGTCCCTGCCTATTTTAATGATTCTCAAAGACAGGCAACCAAAGATGCTGGAAAGATAGCTGGTTTAGAAGTTAAAAGAATAATTAATGAGCCAACAGCAGCAGCTCTTGCATATGGTTTAGATAAAGGAAAAGGAGATCAAAAGATTGCAGTTTATGATTTAGGAGGAGGAACATTTGATGTCTCTATCATAGAAATAGCAGAAGTAGATGGCGAACATCAATTTGAAGTCCTTTCTACTAATGGAGATACTTTTCTAGGAGGAGAAGATTTTGATAATGCATTGATTGAATATTTAGCAGAAGAATTTAAAAAAGAGTCAGGGGTTGATTTGCACAATGATGCACTTGCCTTGCAAAGATTAAAAGAAGGTTCAGAAAAAGCAAAGATTGAACTTTCAAGTAATCAGCAGACTGAAATTAATTTACCTTATATTACTGCTGATTCATCAGGACCTAAGCATTTTGTGCATAAATTAACTAGAGCAAAGCTCGAAGCTTTAGTAGAAGAATTGGTTAATAGAACTATCAAGCCAACAGAAATAGCCTTAAAAGATGCAGGACTTAAAACATCCGATATAGATGAAGTGATTCTGGTTGGAGGTCAAACTAGAATGCCAATGGTTCAGGAGAAAGTTAAAAATTTCTTTGGTAAAGAAGCAAGAAAAGATGTGAATCCAGATGAAGCTGTTGCAGTAGGTGCAGCTATTCAGGGCGCAGTACTATCTGGAGATGTAACTGACGTCCTACTTTTAGATGTAACGCCCTTGACCTTGGGAATAGAAACCATGGGTGGAGTTATGACACCTTTGATAGATAAGAATACAACCATACCTACGAATAAATCGCAGATTTTCTCTACAGCTGAAGATAATCAGACCGCAGTTACTGTCCATGTGTTGCAAGGTGAAAGAAAACAAGCATCTGAAAACAATACCTTAGGTCAATTTAACTTGACCGATATACCAGCTTCACCAAGGGGAATGCCTCAAATTGAAGTTGCTTTTGATTTAGATGCTAATGGTATATTAAATGTTTCAGCTAAGGACAAAGCTACAGGTAAAGAGCAATCAATTGAAATAAAGGCTTCTAGTGGATTATCAGAAGATGAGATTGAGAAAATGGTTAAAGATGCAGAAGCTCATGCCGAAGATGATAAGAGATTTGAAGAACTTGTCCTAGCTAGGAATATGGGTGAAAATTTGATTCATAGTTGTAAAAAAACTTTAGAAGAAGCTGGTGATAAGGTTGAAGATGGAGAAAAGGAAGCTATAGAAAAAGGGATTGAAGAGCTTGAGTCTGCTTTAGAAGCGGGAGACAAGGAATCAATAGATGAAAAGGTAAAAACCTTAAGTGAGGCATCCGCACCTTTAGCTCAAAGACTTTATGAAGAGCAGGCTAAAGAAGATCAAGCTGACCAGGCAGAAGATCCAAGTTCAAGTGCCGAAGATGCTGACGTTGTAGATGCAGATTTTGAAGAAGTTAAAGAAGAAAAAGAAGAAAAAGAAGAGGAAAAATCTTAAGCCCGTTGCTTTAGATATACCCCACTTACTAAAGCAATAGTATGTCTAAGAGAGATTACTATGAAGTTCTAGGTGTCAAAAAAGGCGTCGATGAAGGAGAATTAAAAAAGGCCTACAGAAAAAAGGCTATGAAATTCCATCCTGACAGAAATTCTGATGATCCATCGGCACCAGAAAAATTTAAAGAAGCTTCTGAGGCCTATGAAGTTTTATCCGATTCTTCTAAGCGAAATGCATATGATCAATTTGGTCATCAAGGAGTAGAGTCTTCAGGGTTCGGTGGTCATTCAGGAGAAGGATTCAACGATATATTCAGCGATATATTTGGTGATGTCTTTGGAGGAGGGGATCCTTTCGGAAGACGACAAAGATCTAACAGAGGTTCTGATCTTCAATACTCTATGACCATTAGCTTGGAAGATGCAGTGAGAGGAGTAACTGAAAAAATCGCAGTACCAGCCCTAGAATCTTGTGATGTGTGTAGTGGCACAGGAGCAAAAAAAGGTTCAAGTCCCATTACGTGTTCAGGTTGTAATGGCGCTGGCCAAGTAAGAATGCAACAAGGGTTCTTCTCCGTAGCACAAACTTGCAGACAATGTTCAGGTTCAGGTCAGGTTATCAAAGATCCATGCAAGCCTTGCAAAGGAAAGGGGAGGATTGAAAGAAGGAAAACACTCTCAGTTAAAATTCCTGCCGGGGTAGATACTGGAGATAGAATTAGATTAGCTGGGGAAGGTGAGGCCGGTCCTAATGGAGGTCAGGTAGGGGATTTATTTGTACAAATTAAAGTCCTTCCTCATGATGTCTTTGAAAGAGACGGCAGACATCTCTATTGTGAGGTCCCTATAGGTTTTGTTGATGCAACTATCGGAGGAGAAATACAGATCCCAACTTTAGATGGAAGAGTTAAGATAAAGATACCTGAAGGCACTCAAACAGGTAAATTATTTAGATTAAAGGGGAAGGGAGTAGATGCCATTAGAGGTGGCTCAAAAGGAGATCTTTTATGCAGAGCTGTTATAGAAACTCCTCAAAATCTAACTAAAGAACAGAAAGAACTATTGCAAAAACTCCAATCTTCACTTGATAAAACTGCTCAACAAACTCCCTTAAGCTCTGAATGGTTTGATAAAGTTAAATCTTTCTTCGAAAGCAAGTAAACTAATTCAATGTTAAATATTTTTATTTCAGGGGTTACTGGAAGAGTAGGAAAGATTCTTTTGAGTAAGATTATCCAAGAACCTGATTTATCCATTGCTGGTGGATCTTCCACTATTACAAATGAATCTATCGGAGAGGATTTAGGAATCTATAATGGTACTGAGACACTAGGTATAAATATAATTTCTGCCCCACAGAATAAAGAAAATATAGATGCGATTATAGATTTCTCAGAACCTAATAATTCGATGAAGCTCTTACGGTTTGCTTCAAAAAATAATATTCCTACTTTAGTTGGGACCACTGGCTTTTCGGAGACTGAGTCTGCGGAAATGATTGAGTTAGCAAATTATTTTCCATTATTAATAGCTCCTAATACTAGTATCGGCATAGTTTTAATTAAGAGAATGTTGGAGTCTATAAGTTCAGAGCTTGATCTTTTTTCCATTCCTGAAATTTATGAAAGCCATCATGAAGAAAAAAGAGATTCTCCTTCAGGTACGGCTTTAGATTTATCCAAAGAATTATCTTCACTAGGGAGTTATTCTGAAGAAATCAAAATACGAAGCGAAAGATCCGGTGAATCCGTTGGAGAGCATAAAATTACTCTCAAAAGACCAAATGAATTAATAGAAATATCACATTCAGCTCTAGACAGGTCACTTTTTGCAGATGGGGCTCTTGAAGCAGTTAAATGGATATCAAATAAAACCCCAGGTTTATACACAATGAATGATATTTATTCTTCATGATTATGCTGATTTATGTTATAAACGCATCACATTTTTAGAGGATTATTTTGAATTCTCTATTTTAACGACACACGCGTTAGTATGCTTTGCCTTAGGTGCTGTTAGATTGCTCATCTACAGTTAGGTTTAGTAAGCGCGGAGGTATAACCAAAGTAGTTATAACTACATATAATATAGGAGAGCAAAAAATGGCTGATATCAAGCTAGAAGAGATGTTACAAGCTGGTGTTCATTTCGGACATCAAACAAAATATTGGAACCCTAAGATGAAACCTTTCATCTTCGGTGCCCGCAATAAGATACATATAATCAATCTTGAACACACTGTTGAGATGATAAAACCTGCACTAAAATTTATAGAAGGGTTGGCTCAAAAAAACAACAAAATACTTTTTGTAGGCACCAAAAGAACAGCTACAAAGGTAATCAAAGATGAAGCAAATCGATGTGCTATGCCTTATGTCAATGAGAGATGGCTCGGCGGAATGTTAACGAACTATAAAACAATCAGGTCATCTATAAGAAGGCTGGAAGATTTATTGCGTCAAAAAGAAGACGGCACCTTTGATAAAATAACTAAGAAAGAAGGCCTTAAGATACAAAGAGATATCAATAGATTGCAGAAATCTATAGGTGGAATTACAGAAATGGGTGGTCTTCCTGACGCTCTATTTGTTATTGATGTAAATAGGGAATCTATAGCTGTTACCGAAGCAAGTAAGATGGGAATTCCTGTAGTTGGCATTGTGGATACTAATAGCAACCCCGAAGGGATTGCTTATGTTATTCCTGGCAACGATGACTCAATTCGCTCCATCACTTTGTTTACCAGAGCGGTCTCAGATGCTTGCCTAGAAGGCTCTAAGTATGCAACTGGGTTAAAACAAGATGCTCCACAATCAGGCCCCGCAATTATTAGAAAAACTGAGTCAGCCCCAGCAGCAGAGGAAGCCCCAGCAGCAGAGAAAGCCCCAGCAGCAGAGAAAGCCCCAGCAGCAGAGGAAGCCCCAGCAGCAGAGGAAGCCCTAGCAGCAGAGGAAGCCCCAGCAGCAGAGGAAGCCCCAGCAGCAGAGGAAGCCCCAGAAACTGTAACTGATAATAAAGAAAAGAGTTAAAGGAGAATATTTATGGTTGATATATCAGCAGCTCTTGTTAAAGAATTAAGAGAAAAAACAGGTTTAGGCTTAATGGATTGTAAAAAAGCTTTACAAGGCTCTAATGGCGATATAGATCTTGCAATTGAAGAGCTAAGAAAAACAAGTGGTCTTAAAGCCAGCAAGAAATCTAGCAGATCAGCTGCAGATGGATTAATTGGAGCAGTTTCAGAGAGTGGTAAGATTTCCATGGTAGAAGTGAATTGTGAGACAGACTTTGTTGCTAGAGATGACTCTTTCCAAGAATTTGTAAAAGAAGTAGTCAATCAAGTGGCCGCCAACCCGGATAGTGACTTAGAAAGTTTATTAAGAAACAGTCTAGAAGAAAAAAGAGAAAAATTAGTACAAAAACTTGGTGAGAATATTGTTGTTCGAAGAATCTCAAGGAGTGTTGAGCATGCAAATTCTTCGGGTTTATATGTTCATAGTAATAAAAAGATTGGCACGATAGTTTCTCTAGAAGGAGGAAATGAAGCAACTGCAAAAGATATTGCTATGCATATTACTGCTACTGATCCATTGGCTATCTCTCCATCCGATATTCATGAAGAAACAATCCTAAAAGAAAAAGAAATTTTTAAAGCTCAATCTGAAGACAGCGGAAAGCCTCCTGAAATTGTCGAAAAGATGATAGAAGGAAAAATTAATAAATACCTAGCAGAAGTTAGTTTAACTGAACAAGATTTTGTTAAGGACCCTAACAAGAAGATATCTGATCTATTAAAAGAAAATAATGCTACGATATTAAGCTTTACAAGATTTGAGGTTGGGGAAGGTATAGAGGTTGAAAAAGTTGATTTTGCAACTGAAGTGATGGCCCAGATAGAAGGTTAATAATATAAATGCTTTTAGAGATTATTCAGGATACAACTAAAGGAATGGAGAACAGCCTGCACTCTTTGGATGTTGCTTTTAAAAAGATAAGAACAGGTCGTGCAACTGCCTCTTTGTTAGACAGCATAAGAGTTGATTACTATGAAAAGCCGACACCTCTTTCTCAAGTTGCAAGTATTTCCATAGAAGATGCAAAAACCCTGGCAATTGTTCCTTGGGAAAGGGGCGTCTCACAAGGTATTGAGAGAGCTATTTCTGAATCTGATTTAGGGCTGAATCCTTCTGTTTCCGGAGAAACTATTAGAGTAATTCTTCCTGATTTAACTGAGGAAACTCGAAGAGACTTTATAAAAAAAGCAAAATCTGAAGCTGAGAATGCTAAGGTTTCTATTAGAAATTCTAGAAGGGATGGAAACTCCCAGTTAAAAGAGTTCTTAAAAGAAAAAGAGATTTCTCAAGATGAAGAAAGACAAGGTGAAGAAGAAATCCAAAAGCTTACAGATTTATACGTAAGTAAGGTTGAAGTTTTGCTCAAAACAAAAGAGACTGATTTACTAGATTTTTAGAATCCTTGTTTTATGGCAAGCCTATCATCACATTCCGAAATACCTAACCATGTCGCCATAATTATGGATGGCAACAACAGGTGGGCTTCTGCTAATAAATTACCAGGCGTCGCTGGTCATCAGAAGGGGGTAGAAAGAGCTAGAGAAGCTGTAGAATTTGCTGTTGAATCGGGATTAAAAACTTTAACATTATTTGCATTTAGTAGTGAGAATTGGGGCAGATCAAACGAAGAAGTTGATTTACTTATGAAGCTTCTTCATCAGGCTCTTCAAGAGCAAATTCCAAATTTAAAGAAGAATCTAGTTCAATTAACCTTTATTGGAGACTTGGAAAGATTTAACCCTGCTTTAATCAAACAAATGAGAGTTTCTGAAAAAGAAACCTTATGCCCAGAAGAAAGTAAAAACCTTGATTTAGTAGTAGCTGCAAGTTACGGGGGGAGATGGGATATCTTGCAAGCAGCAAAGAAGCTAGATTCATCAGGAACTGAAGAACAATTGTCTTCTTTACTTTCAACAAATAAATTTCAAGACCCGGACCTTTGTATAAGAACAGGCAATGAATTCCGCATCAGTAATTTTCTTTTATGGCAACTTGCGTACTCTGAATTATATTTTCCTGATATTTTATGGCCTGATTTCGATTCTAACCAATTCCAAATAGCTCTAGATGAGTATTCTAGGAGAAGCAGACGATTTGGAGACACTTCAAATTTCCAGAAAAGCTAATGGATGTTCAAAGATTAATCAGTGCTTTTATAATGGTAATTGCCATATTAAGTGTAATTATTTTCTTACCTTCATCTTTTTTATTGGGCTTTGTAGCTTTTATAGCTGGAGTTTCTAATTGGGAATTCTTTAGACTAAGATTTTCTTTATTAGTTTCTATTTTTGCTACTATAGCTTTAGCTCTTTTAATGATTCTTACTGCAAGCTCAGGATCATTTTATTATTTATTAATGCTGTCTGTGTTCTTATGGATTTCATTGGGCATATTCACTATTTCTTTTCCGCATAGTAAAGAAATTATGCAAAACAGTTTCCTGACGTGGTTTTCTGGCCTAACAATACATCTTTCTTTTTGGTATTCGATATCTTTTATTATTTCTCAATCCGTTACTGAGCTTCAGGTTTATAATATTGAGGGGCGATATCTTTTAATCCTTATAATTTCTCTAAGTGCCTTAATGGATACTTTGGCTTATTTTGGCGGCAGAAAATTTGGAAAAAGGAAATTTCTTAAGAATATTAGCCCTAATAAAACTCTAGAAGGGTTCCTAATTGCCATTGGTATAGTTCCAGTTATGTTTGTTGTTTTGTTTAGCTTTATTACTGATCTTCCCGCCTTAGGCTTATTTATTATATTTTTTATTACAAGTCTATTCTCTGTGCTTGGCGATGCTGTAGCTAGCCTATTCAAGAGAATTGCCGGTGTCAAAGATTCGTCTAATCTTATACCAGGCCACGGAGGTGCTTTTGATCGAATAGATAGCCATTTAGCAGCGATTCCCTTGTTTGTTCTTTTTTCTCTTACAATATTTTGAACATGAAGGTTGCAATATTAGGCTCTACCGGTTCTATCGGTACTTCTTCACTAAATGTCATAAAAGAAAACCCTGATTACTTCTCTCTAAATTTACTTACAGCAAATTCAAATGATAAAAAACTGTTAGACCAATGTAAAAGTTTTGGTCCTAAATTTGCCTATATGGCTGACCCTGAAGCTTCTAAAAAACTTCAAAAAAACTTAAAGATTGAGGGTTTAAAAATTCAGGTTCTAAACAGCGATAAAGAATTACACGATGTTATTGCAAGTGAAGAGACTGAAATAGTTGTAGCTGGAATGGTTGGTGTGGCGGGGCTAGAACCGGTCTTGACATCGATTGTGAACGGCAAAAGATTATTGCTTGCCAACAAAGAATCCTATGTCGTAGCTGGTGAGTATTTAAATAATCTAGCAAGAGAAAACAAGGCAACTATTTTCCCTATTGATAGTGAGCATAGTGCTATTCATCAGTGCTTAGCGGGTTCCTTAAAAAATAAAAATGACGTTTCTAAAATTATACTCACAGGTTCAGGAGGACCTTTCCTGAATACAGATACTAGTCTATTGAAAGATATTACGCCCGAAGAGGCTATCTCTCACCCAATATGGAATATGGGAAAGAAAATTTCAGTTGATTCTTCAACCATGATGAATAAAGGCTTGGAGCTTATTGAGGCCAGGTGGTTATTTAATATTGAAGACATTGAGATTCTTATACACCCTGAAGGCATTATCCATTCAATGGTGGAGTTCAAAGATAATTCGGTAATAGCTCAACTCTCTCTACCAGATATGAAAATCCCTATTGCATATGGCTTGGGTTATCCGTCCAGGATTGCCTCCGGTACAGAAAATTTGAATTTAGCAAAATTAGGATCTTTAAGTTTTCTTAGCCCTGATTTTAATAAATTTCCTTGTTTAAATTTAGCTTTAGAAGCAATGAGTTGCAGTGGCAATGCTCCTGCTGCTCTAAATGCAGCTAATGAAGAAGCTGTTGCAGCTTTCTTAGAAAACAAGATACGATATTTGGATATACATAAGGTTCTTTCTTTAGTTATGGATAGAATTGAGATTTCAACTGTCAAAGACATTCAAGATGTATATGAAACGGATAGGTTTGCAAGAGAGTATGCTTTGAAATCAATAAAGGGTTTATAAATGGAGTCAATTCTTGATCTAATTATCATTATTTCTTCTTTTGTTCTCTTATTAGGAGTGATTGTTGGCATACATGAACTAGGACATTTTTCAGCAGCAAGATATTTTAATATTTACGTCATTAGATTTAAGATTGGGTTTGGTAAAACCTTCTTCAAAAGATTCGATAAATATGGTACAGAATTCTCTTTTGGGATATTGCCTTTAGGCGGATATGTTCAAATGCTGGGGGAGGCAAGCCCTCAAGAAGAAGATATGCAGGTCGATACTAAAGTTGAGGCTCAAAAAAAGATTTCATACAAAGAAGCAACCTTAGGCGCCAGAGCCATAGTTACCGCAGCTGGTCCAATCGCTAATTTTATTTTAGCTATAGTCGCTTATTTTTTTATTTTTCTTATAGGCTCAAAGGAATTAGCTCCAGTTGTTGGAGGGGTTGAGCCGGACACCTTAGCTTCAGAGATGAACTTAGAGATAGGAGATAAAATACTATTAATTGATGATAATGAAGTAGTTAGCTTCAATGATGTAAACGGATATTTAGCTTCTAGAATAGGCGAGACAGGAGTTCTAAGAATTACATCAATACCTCAAGGGTCTAATGTTTCAATAACAAAAGAGGTCTCCATCCAAAGTTGGTTAAAGGGTGTTAGTCAAACTTCCCCTGTCGCAAGCTTTGGGATATCACCTTTTATACCTGCACTAGTCAGTTCTGTTCAAGATGGAGGCCCTGCAGACAAAGCAGGAATTTTGAAAGGAGATATTATTATTTCAGTAGACGGCTCAAAGATACAAACTTGGAATCAATTATCACAAAACCTATCTAGTAAATTAAATAAAGTCATTTCTATTGAAGTGGATAGGAGGGGACAAAGAATTAACTTTAGATTAACTCCAAATAGAGTCTCTAGCGATAATGGTACTGAAAGAGGAGTTATTGGAATAATGAGATTATCAAGCCTTGATGACCTACCGGATTATTTATTGATTGATAATAAAGAAAATATAGTAGGAGCCTTTGTGAAGGCTATTACTCAAACTTATAAATTTATTGTATTGATTCTAGATTCCATAGGAAAAATGATCTCTGGTTCGGTCTCAGCAGATAACATAGGGGGCCCAATTCAAATTTCTTTGTTAGCTGGTTCAGCCGCAAAAGCAGGGTTGGTTTCATTCTTATCGATGATGGCAATTTTAAGCATAAATTTAGGATTAATAAATTTATTCCCCATACCCATATTAGATGGAGGGCAGCTGGTTCTAATAGCTATAGAAAAGATTAAAGGCTCACCAGTTTCTGACTCTTTTTTAGAGTATTCGTTTAGACTAGGCATCCTTATGGTAGCCAGCCTAATGGTGTTCGCAATATTTAACGATATAGTCAAAATTATTTAATGTATAAATTTAAGATTAATTCATTCTTTTTAAGCACTTTGGTATTCTTTTTCTTGATTATCTCAGAAAAGACGTTTTCTGAAGAAGAACAATGGTTAGTTGAAGATATAAGAATTAGTGGCCTTCAAAGAGTTTCAGCAGGGAGCATTTTTAATGTTTTACCAATAGCAGTTGGAGATAATGTAGATACATATGATATCCAGAATGCAGCTAAAGTTGTTTTTAAAACAGGCCAGTTTGATGACATTCAAGTAGGTAGAGATGGCAATACTCTTATATTAAGCATAATAGAACGGCCTTCTATTGCTTCTATAGAATTAGATGGAAATAAAGCCATAAAAACAGAAGACCTATTGAAAGGCTTGAATGAAGCAGGCTTGGCTCAAGGACAAGTTTTTAAAAGATCTATTTTGAATGGGCTTGCTCAAGAAATACAACGTCAATATGTTTCCCAAGGCAGGTACGGAGCATTAGTTGAGGTTGGTACAGAGTCTAAGCCTAGGAATAGAGTGGCTTTGAATATTGAAATAGACGAAGGTGAAGTTGCAGTAATTAAAAATATTAACATAGTAGGAAATAAAACTTTTAATGACGAGGAAATCTTAAAATTATTTGAACTAGGAACTGGAGGGTGGTTTTCATTTATCACCAACGATGATAGGTATTCAAGAGAAAAACTTAAAGGTGATATTGAGTCTCTTACTTCTTTTTATAAGAACAGAGGGTATGTTGAATTTTCTTTAGACAGCTCACAAGTAACAATAACTCCAGATAAACAATCTGTATTTATAACTCTTAATATTAATGAGGGAGCAACCTTTAAGATTAATGAAATCAATATAGCCGGAGATTTACCGATAAGTGAAGAAATTCTTAGGTCTTTAATCTTGATTCAACCAGGTGATATCTACTCTCAGTATTATGTTACAGAAACTGAAGAGCTATTTACCAATATATTAGGAAATGAAGGCTATAGTTTTGCAGAAATTAAAGGAGTTCCTGATGTTAATAAAGATACCGGTGAAGTTGACCTTACTTTTTATGTAGACCCTCAGCAAAGAACTTATGTAAGAAGAATTATTTTTAAAGGCAATCAGAGAACTCATGATGTAGTTTTAAGAAGAGAAATGCGCCAAATGGAAGGTGCATGGGCTTCAAATAATTTGATAGAGAACTCTAAATTGAGATTAGAAAGGCTTGGGTACTTTAAAGAAGTTGAATCTGAAGAGATTCCAGTACCAGGCGTTAGTGACCAAATAGACGTAGAGTTCACAGTTGAGGAAGAATTCTCTGGTTCGATTGGAGGGAGCCTTGGCTACGGAGCTTATGGCTTAGTACTTGGATTGAATTACAATGAAAATAATGCCTTCGGAACAGGCAAAGCTTTAGGCATTGGAATAAATGACAGTACTTGGCAAAGAAGTTACTCGTTTAATTATGTAGAGCCTTATTTCAATATTAATGGAGTAAGTAGAGGCTACAATGCTTATTTTAGAGCATCTGATTATGGACAGTTTAATATTGCTAGTTATACCTCAGATGCCTTTGGTGCAGGTATACAATTTGGCTTACCTATCAGTGACATTGAGAGAATTGGTCTAAATTTAAATTATGACAATACGGAGATAGATACAGGATCTACCCCGGCTTCTCAAATTATTGCTTTTACATCTTCTGAAGGTACGAAATTTGAAGTTCTTAAGTCCCAGTTCATTTGGTCTAAGGTTAGCCTGAATAGAGGTCTTTTTCCCACTGCAGGCCAGTCTCAAGCTTTCGCTTTGCAGCTAGCCATACCAGGTAGTTCCTTAACATATGCAAAAGCAACTTATAAACATAAGTATTTCAAACCTATTTTTGGAGGTAACCTTATTTTTGGTGTAAGAGGAGAGGTTGGTATTTTAGAACCTTATGGGGATACAGATATTGCTCCCTTCTTTGAACATTTTTATGCAGGAGGGATCAGTTCTGTTAGAGGTTTCAAACAAAACACACTCGGACCTAGAGCTACGCCATCTCAGTATTACATAGGCTCAGATGGTCAGCCGGTACTTGATGAAGAAGGCAATCCTATTTCTAATCCTTATGCCTATTATGATAATGACAGGTCAATTGGTGGAGCCTACTTATTTGAAGCAGGATTTGATCTAATTTTTAAATTACCTTTTATTGATGACCAGCGTTCGATGCGTACATCTTTTTTTATTGATATAGGAAATGTTTTCTCTAAAGATTGTGGTGATAAATCAGTTAATATTAACTGCAGTGAGCTAGACTTTGGTGACTTAAGGTATTCTTACGGAATCGGAGGCACTTGGATAACTCAATTAGGTCCTATGTCAGTTGCAATCTCTAAACCTACTAATTCTGGTCCTTTGGACGAAACTGAAGCTTTTCAATTTGAAATAGGCTCTCAATTTTAAAAAGTAATATAGTTCATCTAAAACTTCTAAACACCTTAACAAAGCGTTAAACTGCTATCACAATTATTAATCAACTTAAAATAGGAAAAATTATGGACCTTAATAAAAGAAATCTAATATTAAGCTTGATGCTTATTTTTACACCTTTAACTGTTTATTCTGCTGATCTTAATATTGCAACTATAGACCCTCAAACAGCCTTATTATCTACTGAGGTGGCAATTCAAGCGATTGAAGAAATGCAAAATTCTAAAGAATGGACTGAAGTAGCAGAGGAGCTGCAAGCTAAAAATACAGAAGCTAGAGAAATTCAAGAACGAAACCAGAAAGAAGGTCCAACCATGTCTGAAGAAGACAAACAGGCAGCCGCGAAAAGATTTCAATCTTTAGTTCAGGATATTGAGTTTCTTAGAAAAAAGCTTTCTGATATGCAAAATCAACTTTTCCAACTCGTTCAGCAACAACAAGCTGAAAAATATCAAGTTATTATGACCGAACTGATACGAGCAAAAGCTATAACTCTTCTGCTTGATAGAGCTCAAGGGTCTTCTTTAATGTACGCTGACGAAAGCTTTGATCTTACTCAAGAGGTTGTTGATGCAATGAATCAGAAAGAAGAGTAATTATTTTAAGTGTCCTCTAGTGAAGGTATTACTCTAGAAGATCTCGCTCGAGAGATAGGAGCGGAATTAAAGGGTGACCATAAGAAAATAGTTTTTGGATTGAATTCAATAGAGAAAGCTAATAAAGATGAAGTAAGCTTCATTTACAAGGACGCTTTCTTACCTATCCTTGCTACAACAACTGCAGGAGCGGTTATTCTTTCTGAAGATAATTTGGATGCTTACAAAGGCAATGCCTTAATAGGAAAAAACCCCCACCTTTTGTATGCTAAAGCATCAAAAGTATTCATGAAATTACGAAATTCTAAAGTTAGTCCGTTTATTTCTAAGCTGGTAGCTATAGACGATAGTGCGAACATAGGAGATGGTGCGAAAATAAATTCATTTGTTACTGTTTCTGAAGGAGTAGTCTTGGATGATTATGTTTCTTTAGGGCCATCCAGTTTTATAGGTAAAGACGTAAGAATAGGAGCTGGAACTATTGTTCATTCAAATGTGTCTATATATGAAGGTGTTGAGATAGGTTCTAATTGTATAATACATTCTGGAACAGTTATTGGATCTGATGGTCTGGGTTTTGCTAAAGATGGTCAAAGTTGGCATAAGATAGAGCATTTAGGTAGAGTTATTATTGGGAAAAATGTTGAAATAGGATCAAATAGCTCGATTGACAGAGGTTCAGTAGGTAATACCAAGATCGATGATAATGTAAAGATAGATAATCAGGTTCACTTAGCTCATAACGTTGAAATTGGAGAGGGGACGGCTATAGCAGCTAGAAGTGCTATTGCGGGAAGTTCTAAAATAGGACGTTACTGCACTTTGGCTGGATGCTGTGCTGTAGTTGATAACGTAGAAATCTCAGATGAAGTACATATAACAGCAATGACCTTGATTACCAAGTCCATAAAAGAGCCTGGCACTTACTCATCGGGTACACCTTTCATGAAAAATAAGGACTGGAAGAAGAACGCTGTTCTTTTTAAGAAGCTTAATAAATTAATTAAATAAAGACATGGAAGTAACAATAAACATAGAAGAGATAAAACAGTTTTTACCTCACAGGTACCCAATGCTCTTGATTGATAGAGTGACAGAATTAGATTTAGGTAACTACGTGAGGGGCTATAAAAACATAACAACTAATGAGCCCTATTTTATGGGGCATTTTCCTGGAAAAGAAGTTATGCCAGGCGTATTAATAGTTGAAGCAATGGCTCAAGTCTCAGGAATACTAGGATTTAAGACAATGAATAAGACCCCCGAAGAAGGTTCAATCTATTACTTTGTCGGTGCAGATAATCTAAGGTTTAAGAAGCCAGCTGTTCCGGGAGATAAATTAATATTAGAGTCCAGGGTGATAACTGATAAAAAAGGAATTTGGAAGTTTGATTGCACTGCTTCTGTCGAAGGTGAGCTAGTTGCTAAAGCAACTATTCTTTGTGCTGATAGGCCTAAATAATATGCATCATCACACCGCAATAATTGACCCTAAAGCAAAAATCGATGAAGGCGTTCAGATAGGACCCTATTCAATTATAGGTGCTGATGTAGAGCTTGGTTCTGGGACTGTAATTGAATCTCACGTGATAGTAAAAGGTCCAACAAAAATGGGGAAAAATAACAGGATCTTGCAGTTTTCTTCTATTGGAGATGGAAGTCCTGACAAAAAATATAAAGATGAACCCACTCAACTAATCATAGGTGATGAAAATATTATTAGAGAAGGGGTAACAATCCATAGAGGCACCATTCAAGAAAAAGGAATAACTTCTATAGGTGATAGGAATTTAATGATGGCCTATTCTCATATAGCTCATGATTGTGAGATTGAAGACGATGTTGTGCTCTCAAACCAAGCCGCCCTGGCCGGTTCTGTGAAAGTTGGTAAAGGAGTCATTCTTGGAGGGTATGCAATAGTGCATCAATTTTGTTCTCTGGGGGAGTATAGTTTTTGTGCTATGGGAAGTGCCGTTAATAAAGACATACCTTCTTATGTAAAAGTTAGAGGCAATCCTGCAAAACCATTTGGAATAAATTCAGTTGGAATTAAGAGGTTGGGATTTTCTTCTGAGACCATTGAGTCTTTGAAATCAGCTTATCGAACTCTCTATAGAAAAAAACTGACTACAGATGAAGCTTTATTAGAATTAAAGAGTTCAGTTACCATTACACCTGAAGTTTCCTCTTTTATTTCTTCTGTAGAGAGTTCAACGCGCGGAATTTCTCGTTGATTTCTTCAAACATCGATAAAAATATTCAGATAAAAATAGCTATAGTTGCAGGCGAAAAATCAGGTGATGAACTGGGTGGTCCTTTAATAGATTCTATTAGAAAGCAATTTCCTGATGCTGAATTTATAGGCCTGGGTGGCGATTCTATGAAGAGAAGAGGCCTCGCATCTTTTTTTGATATAAAAGAAATAGCAGTCATGGGAATTGCGGAGCCTTTGCTGAAATTACGAAAAATCTTAAATTTAAGGAAGAATTTTAAAAAATTTCTCATAGACCAGAAACCAGATCTTTACATTGGTATTGATTCTCCAGATTTTAATTTACCGATAGCCAAGTATCTAAAGAAGCAGCTTGGTATTAAAACTATTCAATACGTAAGCCCTTCTGTTTGGGCATGGCGAAAAGGTAGGATTAAGACTATGGAATCCTCCGTAGATAGGGTTTTTACCCTTTTTCCATTTGAAAGCGAAGTCTATGCTGATTCTTCTCTAGAGGTTAGCTACATTGGTCATCCTTTATCTTATAAATTCCCTGTCGCGGGTGAAGAAACATCTATAGAAGATCGTAGATTATTAGAAAATACTAATATAGTAATTGCCCTCTTGCCAGGAAGTAGAAATTCTGAAATCTCTTTATTAGGTAATGAGATGCTAAGGGCTGCAAAGCTTATTAAAAATGACTTACCAGAAGCAAGATTTTTAATGCCTCTTTCTTCGCCGGACCACAAAAAGCAACTAGAAGAATTCGAGGATATAGGAATTGTAGAATTTTCTTATGGGAACTCGCAAGAAGTTCTCAAAAGCGCAGATTTGGCTATCATCACCTCAGGAACAGCAACATTAGAAGCACTTTTAATGCAGACGCCATGTGTCACTGTCTACAAAACTGGCTGGCTAAGTTTTAAGATTATTAAACCATTACTGAATATTAAATACTTCTCCCTTCCAAATCTTCTTGCCAATAAACAACTATTACCTGAATTATTACAAGATGAAGTCACACCTGAAAATATACATACAACCTTTATGTCTTTATTCGGCCAAGATAAAGACAAGTACCTTCAAGAATTTAAAAAAATTCATATATCTTTAATGACTGGTGGCTCTGATCTAGCTGCAAAGCAAATTAAAGAGATGTTGGTTTGATTGAAGCCGGAGTAGATGAGGTAGGCAGAGGTCCACTGGCAGGTCCTGTGGTTTCTGCAGCAGTTATCTTAGATAATTCTATAGAAATTGAAGGGCTGAATGATTCTAAAAAATTAACTGAAAAAAAAAGACAAGATCTAAGCAAGAAAATAAAAGAATCTGCAATCGCATGGAGTCTTGCCTCTGCATCCATTGAGGAAATAGATTCTATAAATATTTTACAGGCTTCTTTATTATCAATGAAGAGAGCGATAGAGGGCTTAGAAATAGTTCCAGAAAAAGTTTTATGTGATGGAAATTATAAACCAAATATTTCAATAGAATGCGAAGCAATTATTAAAGGAGATTCATTTATAAAGAGTATTATGGCGGCTTCCATAATAGCTAAAGTCAGCAGAGATGAATTAATGAAAGATCTAGATCTATTTTATCCTGGCTATGGTTTTAAAGAACATAAAGGTTACCCAACAAAATTTCATTTAGATGCCCTAGAATCATTGGGTCCATGTAAGATTCATAGGTTATCATTTAGGCCGGTAAAAAAATTAATCAGGCTAGATTCATAATTTAATGCAACAAGATTTTGTACATCTTCATCTTCATTCAGAATTTTCATTATCAGATGGGATAATTAGAATAGAAGATCTGGTTGAAAAATCTTCTGATTTGTCTTTTTCTGCTGTGGCACTTACAGATCTAACTAATCTTTTTGGGCTAATAAAGTTCTATAGACTTGCCAGGAAGCAAGGCATTAAACCAATAGTAGGTTCAGAAATAAAAGTTGCTAAAGATTTAGATTCTCAATCAGGGTCGCTAGTGTTGCTGGTTATAAATAAGACAGGTTATACAAACCTTACAAAGCTTGTTTCTAAGGCTTATGTTGAAGGCCAGGTATCAGGTGAGCCCATTGTTAAATTAAGTTGGTTAGAAGAGTATTCTGAAGGCTTGATAGCACTCTCAGGAGGGATTAACGGACATATAGGTCAATCAATTCTAGGAGGAAATGAGGCATTAACAAATTCAAGGGTGGATTATTTTAATAATCTTTTTAAAGGTAATTTTTTTATTGAAATTCAGAGATTAGGAAAAAATAATGAAACTGAATACAACCAGAAAGTAATAGATCTGGCTACTCAAAAAAAGATCCCTTTGGTTGCTACTAATGACGTAAGGTTTTTGATGCCAGTAGATCCTGATGTTAGTCCTTCTGATTTTGAAGCACATGAAGCGAGGGTCTGCATACAAAAAGGCCAGGCTCTAGATGATCCAAGGAGATCTAAAGATTTTGTGGAAAATCAATATTTGCGTTCGCCAGAAGAAATGAAAGAGCTTTTTATAGATTTGCCTGAGGCTTTAGAAAACACAGTAAAGATAGCTGAAAAATGCAATCTAGATTTAGAGTTAGGTGAGTTTTATTTACCTGATTTTGATGTTCCTGAAGGACAAACACGAGAAGAGTATTTAAAACAACTTTCTTATGAAGGTCTGAATAAAAGGATTTTACAGATTAATTCTTCTGTAAATTCTTATCCAATTGATGAAGACCAATATTTCGCTAGGCTGGACTATGAGTTGGATATGATTTGTAAGTTAAATTTTGCAGGTTATTTTCTTATCGTTTCAGATTTTGTGAACTGGGCGCAAGTTAATGACATACCAGTAGGTCCAGGTAGAGGTTCAGGTGCTGGATCTATCGCAGCCTACGCTTTAGGAATTACTGCCATAGACCCAATTAAGTACGACCTACTTTTTGAGAGGTTCCTTAATCCAGAAAGGGTAAGCAACCCTGATTTTGATATAGATTTTTGTGTTGAAGGAAGGGATAAAGTTCTTGAATATGTTACCAATAAATACGGAAAAGATTCGGTTGCGCAAATAAGTACCAGAGGCACTATGGCAGCTAGAGCAGTACTTAGAGATGTAGTTAGAGTTTTGGGAAAACCGTATGGATTTGGAGACCGTTTGGCAAAAGCAATTCCTGATGTTCTTGGAATTTCTCTAGAAGAAGCTTATGAAGTAAAAGAATTCCAAGAAATAATAGATGCTAGTGATGAATCTAAAGAAGTTTTTGAGATGGCTCTTAAGCTTGAAGGGCTATCAAGGAGTGTTGGTACTCATGCTGCTGGAGTGGTTATTGCTCCTACTGCTTTAACAGATTTCACACCACTGATTCTTGATGAAGAAAAAGGAACCATTGCATCTCAGTTTGATATGGGAGATGTTGAATCTGCCGGACTGGTAAAGTTTGATTTTCTAGGATTAAAAACTCTAACCATTCTTGATCAGGCAGTTAAGAGAGTGAACGAGAAGAAAAACTCCGATGAAGTCAAAGTAGATATAGAAAATCTCTCTTTAGATGATCCCAAGACCTTCGAGCTTTTACAACGAGCAGATACCACGGGAGTTTTTCAACTTGAATCAAGGGGCATGAGGGATTACCTGAGACAATTAGTGCCTAATAATTTTGAAGACATCGTGAGTATGAATGCATTGTATCGACCAGGTGCATTAGGAATGAACATGGTCGACTCTTATATTGATAGAAAGCACGGAAGAGAAGAAGTCACATATGGTCATGATGCAGTAAAGAAGATCTTAAGTACTACTTATGGCGTTATAGTTTATCAAGAACAAGTCATGCAAATAGCACAAGAATTATCAGGCTTTACTTTAGGGCAGGCAGATATTTTAAGGCGAGCCATGGGTAAAAAGAAGAAAGAAGAAATGGAAAAACTTCGATCTACATTCATAGAAGGAGCTGTTTCTAAAGAGGTTAATCAAAACTATGCTGCCAATTTATTTGATCAAATTGAACAGTTTGCAGGCTATGGTTTTAATAGATCCCATTCTGTTGGTTATGCACTTATCGCTTATCAAACCGCATGGCTGAAGGCTCACTATCCTGCGGAATTTATGTCCTCTGTTTTATCTTGTGAGATGGACTCAACAGATAGGATTCAATTGTTTGTCGATGATTGTCGCTCAATAGGCTTGAAGGTAATTAAACCCGATATAAATAATAGCGTTTATAAGTTTATTGACCTAGATTCCAAAACCATTCTTTATGGCTTAGGAGCAATAAAATCTATAGGTGAGTCATTGGTGAATCAAATAACTTCTTCTAGAGAAAATGGGCCTTATTTAGACTTAGTAGATTTTTGTTTAAGAGTTGGCAGTAACAGAGTAAATAAGAGAGTACTCACAGCTCTAATTGGATCTGGGGCTATGGACTGCTTTGGTAAAAGAGAATATCTATTTAATCAAATATCTTCTGCTCTAAAAAAATCTGAGCAAGTAACCGAAAGAGACAAAAGTAAAATAAAAGACTTATTTGGAAATAATGAGAAAGTGTTAGATGAAGTCAATGATAGATTAAGTGATTCTGAGACAATTGATCTTCTTGCCGCGGAATGGAATTCCTTAGGGTTTTATCTTGAATCTCATCCAATAGATAAGAAAAAAAGAGAAGTTCGTAAAATGTGTGGTTTCTTTATTTCTGAGTTAGAAACTGAAACTCATTCGCAGCGTGTTGCTGGAATGTTAATGCACTTAAACGTAAGACAGGGAAGAAAGGGGCGATTTGCTTTTGCGACTATAGACGACTCTTCAGGAAGACTTGAAATTTCTATATGGGCTGATATCTTTGACAGGCACAGAGCTATTCTAAAGAAAGGCCAACTGATCGTCATCGAAGGGGTGGTAGAAAAAGATAATTATTCTATAGGAGCTGAAAAGCCAACATTTAAGATGGTAGCCGATAGAATCTTGACTTTTGATGAAGCAAGAAATGAATACTTGAAGCACATAAGAATAACCCTTGATCCAGATACAGCGAATGTAGAAGAAATTGCTACCGGCATAAAAGTACTCTCAAATAATCAAGAGGGCAGTCCTGTTTTAATAAGTTTTCTAGGAAAAAAAGCAAAGGCAGATATTCTGCTTTCTAAAGAATATTCCTTTTATGTTGATGATAATTCTATGAAAAGTTTATTTAATTTATGCGGTAAAGAAAATATAGATTTGGTGTATCATTCAGGTTCTCATGTGAACTAGTTTTTTTATTTATGTCGCAAAACTATCTAGATTTTGAAGAACCAATAGCAGTTTTAGAAAGAAAAATTGAAGAGTTGCAATCTTCAGATACTTTGTCACCTGAGAAAATCTCTACAGAAATTTTAAAGTTAAATGAATCAGCAATAAAGCTTACTGAAAAAATATACTCTAACCTTTCCGCTTGGCAGAGCGTTCAAGTAGCTAGGCACCCTCAAAGGCCTCATTTCTTAGATTACGTGGAGAAGATATGCGATGACTTTGATGAGCTGCATGGCGATCGTCATTATGCAGATGACAGGGCTGTTATAGGGGGCCTTGCTTCCATTGGCGACCACAAGGTGATGCTCATTGGTCACGAAAAAGGCAGAACAACAGAGGAGAAGGTTAAGCACAACTTCGGCATGTCTCAACCAGAAGGATATAGAAAAGCCTGCCGTTTGATGGAACTAGCAGAAAGATTTAACATTCCAGTCGTCACTTTGGTTGATACACCAGGGGCTTATCCCGGAATAGACAGTGAAGAAAGAGGTCAAAGCGAAGCTATAGCCCATAACTTAAGAGTAATGTCTTCTCTTAAAACCCCTATCTTAGTTAATGTTGTAGGTGAAGGAGGTTCGGGAGGTGCTTTAGCGCTGGCTGTTGGTGATCATATAACGATGATGCAGTATGCAACCTATTCAGTTGCTTCGCCGGAAGCTTGTGCTTCGATAGTCTGGAGAGATTCAACAAAATCAGCTGATGCCGCTGAAGCAATGAAATTAAATGCTCACAATATTTTAGAACTTAATCTTATTGATGAAGTTATAGCTGAGCCTTTAGGAGGTTCTCACAGGAATCATGATCAGGCAGCATTGATTCTTAAAAATTCTATTATCAAAAACTTGAAAGAATTAAGATCATTTAAGACAACAGATTTATTAGAAAGGAGATATGAAAGACTCATGGGTTATGGATCTTTATAGTTCATGTTTATTTCTAATAATATTTCCTTAGAAAATTTAAAAGAATTTAAAAGGATAGGGATAGGATTCTCCGGAGGGCTAGATTCTTATGTATTACTTCACTCTCTTTTAGTTTCTCTTGAAGACACATCTAAGCTTGTTGTCATTCATATAAATCACGGAATTAGTAAAAACTCCGACTTGTGGGAAAGAAAATGCAAAGATATAGCCCTTGATCTTAATATACCTTTTTACACTAAAAAACTAGATTTCAAAAATTTAAATGTATCAGAAGATGCTTTAAGAGAAGGTCGCTACAAAGCTTTTGAAGAATGGGCTCAAGAAGACGATTTAATATGTACTGCGCATCATAAAGATGATCAACTTGAGACTGTATTCTTTAGGTTGATGAGAGGCACAGGGATTGAAGGCTTAAAGGGAATCCCGGTTTGGAGGAAAGTTTCTGGTTTGTCTTATTTTAGACCGTTCTTAGATTTTTCAAAAAAAGAACTTTTAGAATATGCCGAGCTGAATGGTATTAAATGGATTGAAGATGAATCTAATTTAGATATAAAATTTTCGAGGAATTTCATAAGAAACTCAGTCTTTCCTTTATTACTGAAGGTCTGGCCAAGATTTGGTAAATCTCTTCAATTTTTATCTAAAGAGGCGCTTCACTCTCAGTCTATTCTTGATGAAATTTCTGAGAATGATTTAGAGTCTTGCCGCTTGGGAACTTCTGAAGAATTATCCGTCCTTAAGGTTAATGGCTTTTCCTATCAAAGGATAAGAAACTTACTTTATAGGTGGTTATCAGAATCTACTTCCGTGAGTCCTTCGGTGAAGCAATTAGAAGAAGTTATAAATTTAATCACTCGCAAGCAAGATAGCCAAGATCATTTAATTTTAATTAGCTCAAAAAATAATAATAACTCACATGATTTAAGAATGTTTAGACAGGCCTTGTACCTGCTTCCAAAAGAGTATTGTACTGAGTTAGATCAATACGAAGAGAATGTCTGGAATTTAGAAAATGATTTATTGTTACCAACAGGAAAAATTGGATTAAAGGAAACAAAAGGCAAGGGGCTTTCGTTAATTCATAAAAGCAAGAAGATAACAGTGAAGGGCAGGGAAGGCGGAGAGCGATGCAAGCCATTCGGAAGGGATAGGTCTCAGAAGCTAAAAAAACTTCTTCAAGAATCTGATATATCACCTTGGTTGAGAGATAGGCTACCCTTGATTTATGTGGAAGAGGAGCTTGCCGCAGTTGCAGATCTTTGGGTGTGTGATAAATTTCATACTCACCCTGAAGAAGTAGGTATCACTTTCTCTTGGACTGATAATATAAATAAATAAATAAATTAGGATAGAGTTATGGAATTAGAGACAGTGATTTATGAAGTGCAAGGTTCGATTGCCACCATTTCTTTTAATAGACCAGAAGTAAGAAATGCTTTCAATGCACAGATGACTGTCGATATTTTAAGCGCAGTTAAAGAAGCAGAAAATGATAACAATATTCGATGTGTAGTTTTAACAGGAAAAGGCCTGGGTTTCTCAGCTGGAGCAGATTTAACTGCTAGGGATGGGGATTGGGAAGATACTGAAGATGCACTTATAAGAGGCTATATGCCAAGCTTACAGACTATTATGAACATGCCAAAGCCTGTTATCTCTGCAGTAAATGGAGCTGCTGCAGGCATAGGTAGTGCTTACGCCATGGCTTGTGATCTTACTGTTATGGCTGAAGATGCATATATTCTCCAAGCTTTCAGCAACATAGGTTTAATCCCAGATGGAGGTGCCAATTGGTTCTTAACAAATACAGTTGGCTATAAACTTGCGTATCAAATAGCCGTTGAGGGCGAGAGATTGACTGCTTCCAAATGCCTAGACTTAGGATTAACAAATAAAGTAGTTCCCAATGATGAGCTTATTGATTCAGCTCAAGAATGGGCCTTAAATCTATCAAAGAGGTCTCCGCAATCTCTTAAGCATACTAAAAAAGTTATGCGCAAAGCTCTCAATAGAGGATATGAAGATATTTTCAAAATAGAAGCTAATACTCAGAATGCTATTTCAGGCTCTCCTGATAATATTGAAGGAGTTAAGGCTTTTATTGAAAAGAGGGCCCCTAACTTTAAGTAATCTAATTTGATTGCTCTTCCAGTTCCTTTCTTAGCTCAATGTGTTTTTCTTTTGTGAGAGGGTAAAACCAAGTTAAGAAAAGAGCTGGCAGGAAAAAGGCTGCACATCCAATACAATAGAAGACCCTTAAGGCCATCATGGCTGATTCACTGTTCTCAGTTCCTGGAACAAACCCAAAAGCATCAATTAATCTAGCCGCAGCCCATACTGCAAGCATGGAAGAAACTTTTGCTATCATTCCATTTAAAGCAAAGAAAGTACCAGCTCTTCTGCCTCCTGTTTTCAATGAATCAAGATCTACTACATCAGCAAGCATAGATGCAGGTAAGAATTGAAGTCCACCAAAACAAGCTCCTTTCAATAAAAACAGTATGTGAAAATAAGCAAAGTCACCCCTTTCTAAGAAAAAACATAAAAAGCTAACGCTACCAGTTCCAACTAGAGTTATACAGAAAGCTCTGTGTTTTCCAATAGTTTTGCCAAGCCACAGCCAAAAAGGAATGGCTATGAATCCTGCAATAAAATATCTTGCGTAAGATGCCCCGACAGTCTCTATGCCTACAACGTCTCTAACAAACCATAAAGATAAAGTATTTCTAAATGATTCACCGGCTATGACTAGAAAGATAATTAAAAGAATTCTTACAAGGAGGGGATTTTCAGCTGCAAATTTAAGACCTTCTTTAAGGGGTATCTTTTTTTCTACTTTAGGCATTGGATCTGGAACTTTCCAAAGTGCCAATGCTGCAAAGAAGGGAAGTAAGAGAATGATGCCCATTCCCATATAAGCAAGTATGTCTCTCATTTTTCCCGTAGTAGAGAAATCTTCAAAAAAGAAAACTGCCCGAAGCATTTTATTTATGGACTCGCCAATAGACTGGCCACTACCTGACACCTCAATGGAGAGAGGAATTAGAGCAGAAATTAAGAGTCCTATGAGTGTCCATCCTTCTCTGCCGCTAACAATCCTCGATCTCTGATGGTAGTCAGGAGAGATTTCAGCTCCCCAAGCTCCATAAGGTATGCCGATTATTGTAGATCCTAGATACATCAGCATCATCCATACAATAAAATACATCACAGAAACTTCAGCTCCTGGAATGAATAATTTATAGATGGCAAACATCATCAAAGGAACACCAAGAATTATCCAAGGCTTCCTTCTTCCTATAGAAGTTTTTGTGGAATCACCTAGCTGGCCTAATATCGGATCAGTAATTACATCTGTAAACCTGGCCAATAATAGAATATTAGCTATCACATAGAGTTCTATCCCTACTACTTCTGAATAAAAAGGTATAAGCCAGATAGCTATTGGATAGCCAATCATTGCTAAAGGAGTGGCAAGTCCTCCATAAGATAATATTGTATTTCGATTAACCGGTTTTGCACTTTCCATATAACTCCCCAAGTTAAAAAAACTCTAAGCGACGTGGACTATACTAAAGATTTAGTCTATATAGACAATCTATTTAACCCATTAATAACAGAAACATATCCTGCTATAACGGTATTTTGATGCATGCCTATGCCCCAGACTGATTGGTCTTTGTAGAGGATCTCAGAGTAAGCTACAGCTTTCGCATCAGAGCCAGAGCTAACAGCATGTTGATGGTAGTCAGTTATACTTATATCAATATTCAAATTTTTATTTAATGCATTAATTAATGCATCTATTGGTCCATTACCAGAGCCCTTAATAGATACTTCTTCATTGCCACATCTCAGTAGGACTTCTAATTCGTCCATTTGGATACCTTCTTTACTTACTTGAGAGTTGATGTGGTGTTTTAAAAACAAGTAGTCTCCGGATTCACTTAGATAAGTTTCTTGAAAAGTTTGCCAAATGTCTGAAGGAGATATTTCTTTACCGGTCTCATCAGCAATTTTTTGGACAACTTGGCTAAATTCTATTTGAAGCCTTCTTGGCATACTTAATCCATGATCTTTTTCCAAAAGGTAAGCGACACCTCCCTTTCCTGATTGACTATTGATTCGTATTACAGCTTCATAAGATCTGCCTACATCACTAGGATCAATAGGAAGATAAGGGACTTCCCAAATTTCTTGGTTGGAGTTTCTTAGATCATTCAAACCTTTCTTTATAGCGTCTTGATGAGATCCAGAAAAGGCAGTGAAGACCAAGTCTCCAGCATAGGGATGTCTTGGGTGCACTGGTAGTTGATTGCAATATTCAACCTCTCTCATAATTGGATTAATGTTTGAAAAATCTAAATGAGGATCTACTCCTTGGGTAAGCATATTTAAAGCTAAAGTTACTAAATCTACATTGCCTGTACGCTCACCATTTCCAAACAAAGTACCCTCGATTCGATCGGCACCAGCCATCACTCCAAGTTCGGTTGCTGCTACTGCAGTGCCTCTGTCATTGTGGGGATGAAGACTTATAATCACATTTTCACGATTATCTATATTTCTGCACACCCATTCTATTTGGTCTGCATAAATATTAGGTGAAGCCATCTCCACTGTTGCAGGAAGATTTATTATAGATTTATTTTTTTTTGAAGGTTGCCAGATTTCATTTACTGCATTACAAACCTCTAGAGCATAAGGAAGTTCTGTGCCGGTGAAGCTTTCTGGACTGTATTCAAAAGTCCAATTAGTTGAAGGATATTGTTCTGAATATTTTTTTACTTCTTTAGCTCCTTCAACAGCTATTCTCTTTACGCCCTCTTTATCACTGTTAAAAACTACCCTTCTTTGTAAAGTTGAAGTTGAATTATAGACATGAACTATAGCTTTTGGTGCTCCTTCTAAGGCTTCGAATGTTCTTTTAATTAACTCTGGTCTGGCTTGAGTTAAAGCTTGTATAGTGACATTTTCAGGTATTAGTTTTTCTTGGATAATTTTTCTAACAAAGTCAAAATCTGTTTGTGAGGCCGAAGGAAAACCGACTTCTATTTCTTCAAATCCAATTTCTAACAACATCTTAAACATTCTTAACTTTCTTTCTTCACCCATTGGTTCTATCAATGCTTGGTTTCCATCTCTTAAGTCCACACTGCACCATGTAGGGCTATGAACAATTGAATTATTGGGCCAAGTTCTATCAATTAAGTTGATAGGCTCAAATGCTTTATATTTTGATGCTGATGTATTAATTATTTTAGTCAATGAAATTTCCTCAAAAGGTAACCGTTTTTAGTGATTTAGTTGTGACGCTTAGGGCTGGTAAGCAGATAGAGATAAGCCCGGCTATCCCTGTGTAACAAGGACCGGGTCACTAAGTCGTAAACTTAATATTATGGTTGTGACTAAAGTCATTGATACTAGGATATATATGCCTCAATAGCCGGTCAAGTTGAGAGTTTAATCAGTTAAAGTAGAATTCATTACATATGAGTTTAACAACTATAGAAAAATTAGAATCTTTGGGTTTTCAATTCTGGGAGAAAAAATCTTCAGCAGGCTCTAATGCAAAAGAAACTAAGGCTTATTTTATAGCCATTAAATCAATTCTTTTTTGTTTTTCTAATCAAACTCCTCTTGATAAAACTTTTGTGCATATTGAGAGGTTTATGCTATCTGTAGCTAAAGCTCTTGATTCTAAAGAAGCCGTTAAATTTTTAGACACCCTCCCGAAAGGCGAACTTATAAAAAAGATAATTTATTTTGGTGAGAGTTGTAAAAAGGATTCTTTAGAAAAGGAGTTTCCGGATGCTATTCTTATTTCTTTAGAACCCTTTGAACATTTACTGAACAATTTTCAATCCAAACAAGATTTATGGTTATCAATAAAAGACTAAAATATGGCTATAGAAGAAAATAAATTCAAGGACCAACTGGACTATCGTTATATGACTGAGTCTGATTTAGAAGCAGTTCTTGAGATAGAAAGATTATCAAATCCATTTCCTTGGACGGAACAGAATTTTATCGATTGCTTGAGAAGAGATTATTATTGCCTTATTCAAATTCACTCAGATGGGGTGTCTGGTTTCGCCATACAATCAATAGCATTGGATGAAGCTCATTTACTTAATATAGGAGTTAGTTCTAATAAAAGAAGGCAGGGTTTGGGTTCAGATTTATTAGAAAAAATTATTTATGCCTCTGAAACCATGGGGAGTAACAAAATATTCTTAGAAGTAAGAGTTTCGAATGCAGCTGCAACTAATCTTTATTTAGACTTTGGATTTAAGCAAATAGGCGTGCGCAAAGATTATTATCGACTTCCAGAAGGAAAAGAAGATGCATTGCTTATGTCTAAAAGCTTAAGAAAAGACTGGAAGGATAGATTTTTTAGTAATTAATAATTAATCCTTAAGCAGGTTCTCTATTTCTTTAGAGATTTTTTCTGGTGTAGTATTTGGAGCAAACCTGGCTATAGGCTTTCCCTCTTTATTAATAAGAAATTTAGTGAAGTTCCATTTTATAGATTCCGATCCCAGCAAACCCTTCTTCTCGGAAGTAAGATATTTGAACAAAGGATGTGCATCTTCTCCTTTCACATCAACTTTTTCAAAAATTGGAAAATTTATCCCGTAATTTATTGTGCAGAATTCTTGGATTTCTTCTGAAGATCCAGGCTCTTGCCCACCGAACTGATTGCAAGGAAAGGCTAAAACTGAAAAACCAGAGTCTTTAAATTTTTCTTGAAGTTCTTGAAGTCCGTTATATTGAGGAGTAAAACCGCATTTACTTGCAGTATTAACAATTAGCAGAGCCTGGCCTTCAAAGGCAGAAAGATCTTGTAAATTTCCCGAATTGTCATTACACGAGTGATTATAAATATTATCTTTTATTTCTGTCATAGCTTTCTTAAATTTTATTTCGCTATTATAGTGCTTTTATAAAATTAGATGGAGTAATTGAGTGGAGTACAGAAAATTAGGTAGGACAGATTTAGATGTCAGTTTGATTTGTTTAGGAACCATGACTTGGGGTCAACAAAACACAGAGGCAGAAGGCCACGAGCAGATGGATTACGCTTTTGAAAAAGGTATCAATTTTTTTGATACAGCAGAACTATATCCAATTCCTCCTAAGGCTGAAACTCAAGGAAGAACTGAGGAGATTATAGGTACCTGGTTTAAAAAGAGTTCAAACAGAGAAAAAATTATTCTCGCTACTAAAGTTGCTGGTAGAAGCCCCATGAATTGGTTCAGAGGTGGTGAGACTAGATTGGATAGATCCAATATAGAAGAAGCTTTAAACAATAGTTTAAAAAGGTTACAAACTGATTATGTAGACTTATACCAACTGCATTGGCCAGACAGGCGCATAGCGATGTTTGGTTCAGGTGGGATAGGTTACAAGCATATTGAAGCTGAAAGTATAGCCATATCAGAGACTTTAGAGGTACTGGGGGATTTGGTTAAGAGCGGAAAAGTAAGGCACGTTGGCTTATCTAACGAGACTTCGTGGGGTTTATCAGAGTTCCTCAAGTATTCAGAGAAACAAGATTTACCGAGAGTGGCGTCCGTGCAGAATGCTTACAATTTTCTAAACAGAACATATGAAGATGCTCTTTCTGAATTTTATTATCAGTCTGAAGTTGGCCTCTTAGCATATTCTCCTCTAGCACAAGGTTATTTATCAGGTAAATACATAGATGGGGCCAGGCCTGAGGGTTCCAGAACAGCCTTGTTTAAGAGAGGCGATAGATACGAGGTTCCTGGAGCAAATGAGGCAATAAAATCATACGTAGCTTATGCAAATAAGATAGGAATGGACCCTTCAATCTTCGCTAATGCATTTGTGAATTCTAAAGAATTTGTCACTTCTAACATCATAGGAGCGACAACAATGGAACAATTAAAGCTGGCCGTTGGAAGCGCAGATATAAATTTAAAGGAAGAAGACTTTAAGGCCGTTGATGCAATTCACAGAGAGTGCCCCAATCTTTGCCCTTAAGAGTGACTATTGAAGATATATCTTGGATTTGGAAGTCATATTCTGAGTTAAAAAAAGATGAGCTCTATGAAATCCTAAGATTTAGACAAGAGATTTTTGCAGTAGAACAACAGTCTTGGTATCTAGATGCCGACGGGCTTGATCAAGATGCCTTACATTTGCTGGGGACTTCTAATAATGAATTGGTGGCTTATGAAAGACTTTTAGCCCCTGGAATAAAAAATTCACATGCCTCTCTTGGCAGAATCCTCGTACATGAAAAATACAGAGGTCTAGGTCTGGGTCATCATTTAGTAGATGAAGGGATGAAAAAGAGCAAACTTATTTTTCCTTCAATGTTGATAACATTATCAGCTCAAGAGCATTTAGAAGAGTTTTATAAAGAACACGGTTTTACAAAATGCGGTGATCCATATATTGAAGACGGAATACCTCATATAGAAATGATTTCAAATGAGCAATAAAACTTTTATAAATACAATCCTAGTCTTAGGAATTATTATTGGTGTTTCCTTAGCGTCAATCTCCCTCATTAAAAGAGTAAATTTTGAAACAGCTGGGGATTGGGTGGCAAATATAGAGGGAGCTAAGATAACCAAAGAGAAATATCTCCTTCAATTAGAAGGCTTAAGATCTGACAAACGTTCACCTTTAACTCAAAAAGATAAAGAATTCGTCTTAGAGCGAATGATCGAAGAAGAATTACTTATAAAAAGAGCTTTGGACATGGGCATGCTGAGAACCAATCCTATGGCACGAGGTACCATCGTCCAGCAAATGATTAATCGAATTATTTCTGATAATGACATGGTGGAGGTTTCAGAAGCAGAATTAAATGAATTCTTTAATAACAATTTAGGGTTTTTTACAAATGCAAATAGGTTGAGAGTAAAGCAAATCTATTTTCAAGATCAAGAGGACGGAACTACTTCTTCTTTTCAGAAAGCGAAACAGGCATTTGATAAGTTACTGTCTGGAGATACTTTTGAAGAAACTAAATCTTTGGGAACTCAAACTGCCTTACAGGTTCCTGATACGCTGATGACTTTATCAAAAGTCAGAGAGTATTTAGGGCCTTCATTGATGCTGATAGCAGGGAAATTAGAACCAGGCGAATTTACTTCTCCTAAAAGAGTATCTGGAGGTTATAAGATTATTTATTTAGTTGATAAAGAGAATTCAAAAACACCAGATTTAGCTGATATAAAGAACCAAGTAATTTCAGAATTTAAAAAGCGAAGAGACGACCAGTCTTTAAGAAATTATTTAGAAGATTTAAAGAGTTGGTACGATATTTCTAGAAATTTAGATGAGTAAAGAATGTATAAAAGATCAAGACTTTACCTCTTTCTCTTAATTTTCTTATCAAGCTCTATAGTTGCCCATCAAAGAAGCGAGTCTTACTCTAAGGTGTTGATTAATCACTACGATAATAGTTTTGAAGTAGAGACTGTTTTCTCTATTCAACTTTCTGTTTTATCTAAAATGCAATGGCCTCTTAGCAGTAATTGGGAGCAAGAAGTTTTGAATCATGTGAAAGAGAACTTTTATATAGGTTCTGAATGTGAATTTAAACAAATACCCAGAATCTTCACTTCCACTTCAACCGGCTACACTCGTTTGAGTTGGAGTCAAAAGTGTAAAGGAGAAACTGTTAAATTAAGAAATAACGCATTTTTTGATTTAGATCCAACGCATGCGCATATTTCTACTTTCAAGATAGATGGTAAATCTTATCCGGAGAAGCTATTTACTAATCAATCTAGGGCTTGGGAGGAGGGTGATCTGGGCTCAGATATAAGCAACAAAGAAGAAGGTTCAATATGGGATTATTTTGTTTTAGGTATAAAACACATCTCCACAGGTTATGACCATATAGCCTTTCTTCTTGGGATTATTCTACTTAACAAAAGAAAACGACTGCTGGCAATTGCGATCACTGGTTTTACCTTGGGCCACAGTTTAACTTTGGCTTTAGGAGTAATGAATTTTGTAAGCCCATCTACGAGCTTTGTAGAGTCATTAATTGGATATTCAATTTTATTAATTGCATTGGAATTTTTGGCAAAGGAAACTAATCAATACATAAGTTATTCAAAAATATTTTTTTATACATCGATACCATTCCTCATTTTTTATAGCTTTTTTGGTATTGATTCTTACCTTATAGGACTATTTGGGATAGTGCTCTTTACAGTTTCATACTTTAATTTAAGTAACAGCTTAAGAAGTTCCAATTTATCTTTAGCAGTAACAGCCTTATTTGGTCTAGCTCATGGCTTTGGATTTGCAGGCACCCTAACAGAAGTGGGCTTGCCAGAAGATAGAATAGTTTCGGCTTTACTGGGTTTTAACTTAGGAGTAGAGGCAGGGCAGATAGCAATGGTTTTATTATTTCTTTTAGCGACCTCATTTGTTAGAAATATTCTAACCATGAAAAATCTAAACCTAGGACCATTAACAGCAGTATTTTTAGCTTCTTTGGGATCTTTTTGGTTTATTGAAAGAATCTTCCAGTCTTAGATAATTCTGATATTTTCAGCTTGGGGACCTTTTTCAGAATTCTCGACAGAAAACCTAACCTTTGTGTTTTCTTTTAGTTTTCTTCTGTCTGCAGGTTGAACTGCTCTAAGGTGAACAAACAAATCTCCACCTTTGTCTCTTATAAGAAATCCATACCCCTTACTTGGATCAAACCACTTTATAGTTCCAGTTTCTCCTCGAAAGTTTCTTTTAATCTTTCTTCCGTAGATAAACCCCAATATAGATAAAAAACCCAATGACCAATAAATAAAGAGAACATACCACAGGGTATTGCCTTGAATTTCACTAAGATAGGATGTGAGCCAAACATAGATTAATGACCCAATAAGACTCGTTATAAAAGCTCTAAAAAGCATAATTTTTTTCCTCTAATCAATTATAAAGCATCTAACCCAGATCAATAACTAATTAAATTAGCTTTGATATTTCACTGAGTTGATCTTCGAGGTTACCAATTTCCATGACTATATTTTTATGCCTTTCTTTTTGATCGTTCACAAGTTCTTTAGGTGCGTTCTCTAGAAATTTTTTATTTTCTAGTTTTCCAGAAATCATAGATCTCTCTTTTTCTAATTTCACGATGGTTTTTTTAAGCCTTGAGACTTCATTTACTGGGTCAATAAGCCCCTCCAAAGGAATCAAAGTTTTAAGGTTATCTTGAATATAAATAGCTGAAGGGGGAGTCTCTTCTGTCCCTAACCAAGTTAGCTCTGAGAGACCACCCATCTCAATTATTAGACTTCCAAATTTTTTAATATTGTTCTTACCTGATTCATTCCCATCTTTCATTAGACATTTAATCTTCACAGAAGGTTTAATGCTTAATTCACCTCTTATATTCCTTATTCCAGTTACTTCTGCCTTAAGCCACTCTACCGAATCGTAACTTTCTAAATCTTGATTGCTTTCAGTTGTTGGAAAGCCAGAAATCATGATGCTCTCAAACGGAGTTGGATTGAAAGCTTTATGATGCTGCCAAATTTCTTCTGTTATAAAAGGCATAATAGGATGAGCGAGACGGAGGGTTTTTTCTAATGTATTTATTATTGATCTCATTATTTTTGCTTTAGAATCAGCACTGATTGATCCACTGGATAATCTAATTTTTGATAGCTCTATGTACCAATCACAAAATTCATACCAGATGAATTCGTAAATAGCTTTGGTCACTAAATCAAATCTATAATCCTCAAATCCTGCTTCAACTTTTTTTGAAGTTTCATTAAGTTTGTAGTTTATCCACTGATCTATATCATCTGCAGATTCTTCATTTGAAATTTCATACCTTTCTAATTGAAGGTCTATGAACCTAGAGGCATTCCAAAGCTTGTTGCAAAAATTTCTATAGCCCTCAACTCTCTTCATGTCAAAGTTGATGTCTCTACCACCAGAGGCAAGTGAGCAAAAAGTCAGCCTTAAAGCATCTGTGCCATAGGCATTAATACCCTCTGGAAACTCTTTCTTTGTTTGCTTTTCTATCCTTTCTCTCATTTTTGGTTGCATGAGACCTTCGGTTCTTTTTTCCAGAAGTTCTTTGAGATTGATTCCATCTATAATATCCAAAGGATCGAGCGTATTTCCCTTGGATTTTGACATTTTCTGCCCTTCAGAATCTTTTATAAGGCCATGGATGAAGATTTTTTTAAATGGTACTTCTTTGATGAAGTGCGTTGTCATCATGATCATTCTTGCTACCCAAAAGAAAATAATATCAAAACCAGTAACAAGAACATTGGTAGGGTGATAACGCTTTAAGAGTTTAGAAGATGAAGGCCACCCAAGGGTTGAGAATGTCCATAGTGAAGAAGAAAACCAAGTATCCAAAACATCATCTTCCTGTCTTAAGATTACTTCTTCTTTAATGTCATACTTTTCTCTTGCTAATTTTTCATCTTTCGCTACGTAAATATTTCCATCATCATCATACCAGGCCGGTATTCGATGACCCCACCATAATTGCCTGCTTATACACCAATCTTGTATGTCATTCATCCATGAGAAATAGGTATTTTCCCAATTTTTAGGAACAAAACTTGTTTCATCATTTTTCACAACTTTTATGGCTTCTTTAGATAATTGTTTCTGATTTACAAACCATTGATTTGTTATAAGCGGTTCTAGTACAGAATTGCTCCTATCCCCTTTAGGAATAGTAATCTTGTAAGGTTCAATTTTTTCTAAAAGACCTAATAATTCCATTTCTTCAATAACTTTCTTTCGAGCTTCTTCTCTTGTTAGGCCAACAAAATCTATAGGAACATTTTCATTTAGAGTTCCGTCAAGTTTCAGTATATTTATTAACTCCAGATTGTGTCTTTTACCTATATCAAAATCATTGAAATCATGCGCTGGTGTTATCTTTACACACCCCGTGCCAAATTCAGGATCGACATAGACATCACCTATTATTGGTATTTTTCTGTTTGATAGGGGCAGGTTTATGGTTTGACCTATCAGAAAGTTATATCTTTCATCTTCTGGGTTAACAGCAATTGCAGTATCACCCAGCATTGTTTCAGGCCTTGTAGTAGCAACTGTTATAAATCCATTATCTCCTAAAGGATATTTCAGAAACCATAAAGAACCTTGTTTCTCTTCAGATATAACTTCCAGATCTGAGAGTGCTGTTTGAAGGACAGTATCCCAATTAACAAGCCTTTCGCCTCGGTATATAAGTCCTTCGTCATAAAGTTGTATGAACACTTCTTTAACGGCAAGGCTCAAATCTTCATTCATAGTAAAGGCTTCTCTGGACCAATCTGGAGAGGCACCAAGTCGTCTCAGCTGTTTGGTAATTTTGTTCCCAGATTTCTCTTTCCATTCCCAAACTTTTTTTTCAAATTCTTCTCTTCCCAGGGATTCTTTTGTTATGCCATCAACTTCTAATTGCCTCTCAACAACCATTTGTGTTGCAATTCCGGCATGATCAACTCCTACTTGCCATAAAACATCAAAGCCAGACATCCTTTTGTACCTGATTAAAGCGTCCATTAATGTGTTTTGAAATCCATGACCCATATGCAAGGTGCCTGTTACATTGGGAGGAGGTATCATTATGCAATAAGGTTCTTTGTTGCTATCAGGATCTGAATTAAAGAAACCGGAGTCTTCCCATCTTTTATAAATAGGTGCTTCTATGTCTTTAGGATTATAGTTTGATTTCATCGCCATTTCTTGAATTCAGGTTCAAGCCCTTCTTTTTTAGCTTGGCTCCAAGTTTTTGCTGCTTCCTCTCTTAAAACCGAACCATCTTCAATTACCATTTGGTAATAACAGTTATAGTGTTTTATATTTAAAGGATAATCGGAACTTAGATTTATCAAAGACCTATCTTCGCCCTCATTAAACTTTGTCCCCGGATACCCTATATTAATTCTAACCTTTGAATCCCCGGCATGAATTAATTGGTGGGGCAGTAGAGTGTTTGGAGGTTTACACCACATTTCTTTGTCTAATCTTTCGGCCTGCTCCAGAGTATCGCATTTAAGATCTATCCATTTAGTAAATAAATAATTATCTTCTTCTAAGAGAATTTTTGCAGTCAGTTCACAAGCTATTTCCACAACAAGATCTAAATCAGAGCCAATTGAGATGAACTCGGCTTTCAGCATTAAGAATTATCTATAAGATACTGGCTTAATAAAGGAACAGGCCTGCCTGAGCCGCCTTTTGCCGCTCCTTTGTATTGAGCCGTACCAGCTACATCAAGATGAGCCCATTTATAATCTTTAGTAAATCTAGACAAGAAGCAGGCTGCTGTTATGGTTCCAGCTCTACCTCCAATATTTGCTATGTCTGCAAAATTACTGTCTAAATCTTTTTGATAAATATCCCAAATTGGTAATTGCCAAGCTCTGTCAGTTGAGTTTTCACCCGCGGATATAAGTGCTTTCGCTAAATTATCATCATTACTCATTAGGCCGGAAGTGGAATATCCAAGAGCCATAATTACAGCACCAGTCAATGTTGCTATGTCTACAACAGTTTTTGGTTTGAAACGTTTTGCATAAGTTAAAGCATCGGCTAGAACTAATCTGCCTTCTGCATCGGTATTTAAGATTTCTACAGTAAGTCCTGACATAGTTCTTACAACGTCGCCTGGCTTGGTTGCTTTGCTTCCTGGCATGTTTTCAGCACTAGCAATTATACCTACCACATTAATAGGAAGTTTCAATTCTGCAGCCACTTGTAAAGTTCCAACTACACTGGCAGCTCCACACATATCAAATTTCATTTCATCCATTGCACCGCCTGGCTTAAGACTAATTCCTCCAGTATCAAAAGTTATGCCTTTGCCCACAAGCACGTGAGGTTCATCTCCTTTTTTTCCGCCTTTATATTCTATTGTGATAAGTTTGGATTCTTGAGCACTACCTGCGCCTACAGACAACAAGCAATCCATGCCTAATTTTTTCATTTCCTTTTCTCCAAGGACTTTGCAAGTAAGTGACTGATAGTTCCTTGCTGCAGTTTTAGAGGCATTAGCAATATAAGTTGGCGTACAAACATTGCCTGGAAGGTTAGCTAGATCTTTAGCTTCATTAGAGCCCTGCCCAATTGTTTGACCTACTTTTATTGCTTTTCTTAACTTAGCGTCAGAAGCAGTAGAGCTCAGAGAAATTACAACTTTCTTTAATTTGTTAACCTTTTTATTTTTCTTATTTAGCTTCGCGTCGTAAGTGTAGACTTGATGTTCAAGCATTCTGCTTAATTGATTTAACACCCACTCATCTCCCTCTTTAGTCTTGATGGAGGGCAGGGCAATTGCAACATCAGATACACCGCTGGATATGGCAACACGGACAATATTTGATAACATTTTAATTGTTTGATCTTTAGAAAGTGTAGAGGATTTCTTTCCACAGCCTATTACATAGACCCTTTCAGCTTTACTGCCTTCCAAAGAGGCAATGTATAAGCTCTGCCCTACCTTGCCCTGAAGCTCTTCTCTAGATATAAGTTTTTTTAAGACACCGTTACTTAAGCTATCTAATTTTTTTAATTCTTCATTAACTGATTTAGCTTCATAAAATCCCGTTATGAGGGCCATGGTTTTAACCTTTTCAAGGCTCTTCGATTGATCCTGGTTGAGGCTTAATGCCAATCTTTTCTTCATCTAACTTCTCCTTTAATATTCTATTATTGGTGTATTCTAATACTTTATGATTTTAACGATAGATAAAATCTAAACTCATTTTGTATTTTGTTGTCTAATTAGAAGTAGGATAGAGGATTAACCAGTGTGTAATTTATAGCCATGATCTTAAACCGTTACTTTCTTAAAGATATATTTCTATATACAACTTCAGTAAGTTTTGTATTTCTTTTAATCGTAGTGTCATCTAGGTCTATTCAATATCTTGAACAAGCTGCTGTTGGTGAAATCAATCCAGAAGTAGTAGCTTGGGTTATCCTTTATAGACTTCCTGAATTTTTTCAACTTATTTTGCCCCTAAGTTTTTTCTTGAGTTTGGTATTAACGGTTGGAAAATTTAGTGCTAATAATGAACTAAACATCTATGAACAAAATGGATTCACTATAAAACGGCTTATTGCAATATCTTTTATTCCGGCAAGTTTAGTAGCAGTAGTAAGCATGTGTCTTTCAATTTGGATTTCTCCTGAAAGCAATATAAGAGCCGGCCAATTGCTTGAAGAGCGAAGTTTTCAAGATAAGTTTAGATCGATACAACCAGGTAGTTTTCACAGGCTGAATGAAGATTTATTAATTTATGCAAAAAAAAGAGAAGGAAGGATTTTGAAGTCTGTTTTCATCCAGACAAATCCAAAAAAACAAACAAATACAGGAACAATATTAACAGCAGTCAGTGCTTCTTTAGATACAAATAACCCAAGTATTTTGTTACTAAATGAAGGAACCCTATATTTTAAACAAAAGAATTCCCAGTCTTCAAGAATGTCTTTTGAAGAATTACAGATGAATATCGAGACCAATCCTTCTGTAAAAGTTTTAGATCAAATAACAGAAAAGACAAGTGCGCAATCTAAATTACAATGGAGTATCTCCTTGGGACTTATGTCTCTTATTGCTGTGTTGCTTGCTATTCCGATTAGCAGAGTTCCTCCAAGAGAGGGTAGATACAAGAGAGTCCTTCCGGCCATCTTTGTCTTTATATTCTATCTAGGACTTTTGATAACTAGTAGAGGTTGGGTGGAGACAGGAATAATCCAAGCTTTTCCTGGAATGTATTCTGTGCATTTAATATTTATTTTACTGGGACTTCTTCTTTTAAACAGAGCTGACTCTTTCAAAAAATAGAAATGAAATATTTATTAGGTGATGCGGTCGACAGAAACATAGCCTTGCAAGTTGTTTTAAGTTTAATGACGGTTGTTTTAGTAATAGGTATGGTTGATTTCGTATTTTTAGTTCTTTCAGAGCTTTCTGATATATCTAACTCATATAAATTAATTGATGTTTTAATTTATTGTGTTTCTAAAGTGCCATACTCACTTTACGACTTAATGCCCTACCTGTGTTTAATTGGAGTAATGGTTGGACTCGGAAATCTAAGTGATCAGGGCGAGCTAGTAGCCTCAAAGATATTAGGAAAATCAAACTTGAGTATTCTTTTAAGCAGTATTAGACCGATCCTCGTATTTCTCTTACTAGGACTAGCAGCTTCTGAGTTTTGGTTACCAGGCCTTTCTCAAAAAGCTGAAGAAAGCCGTCTATTAAAGCAAGAGTTAATAAATTCTAACCAAGGATACTGGTTGGCAAGTAGCGAAGGGTTTAGTTATTTCAGATCAACTCCTTCTAAGAATTTAATAGAAGAGATAACTATTTACATTATGAATTCAGAATTTCAATTACTAGAAATTAGAAAGGCAAAAAAAGCTACATTAGTTTCAGGAGATTGGAAACTCAATGAAGTAGAGATAGAGAATATTTCTGAAGGCTTCATTCTGGAAGATAAAGAGATGTCTTGGAAAGCCGGTCCAAAGGAGAGTGATTTTAATTTAATCCTTTCTCCAAAATATTTCCCTTTAAGCCTGCTTAAGCAACAAATGTCTAATGATGTATCGGAATACAGAAGAAACTTATTAGCATTGGAATTCTGGAGAAAATTATCACAGCCTTTTGTAGCTTTATCACTAATTCTGTTAGCAGCTTCGTTTATTTTTGGCCCTATGAGAGATCAAAAATCAGGCCAAAGAATAATCATAGGAATAGTTTTAGCCTTTGGCGTTAATATAATCAAAAGTCTTTTTGAAAGCATTTCAATGGTCTCTAATATGACACCCTTTGTTGCTGTGATAGCACCTATAGTCTTAATCCTTGCAATTGGATTATTCTTGATTAAAAGAACTAAAGTTATTTCTTGATTTTAATTATCCTTGTGTCGGTATAAATATCTGACCAGGATCTGTTTTTTTTATCAATAATTATTATCAAATAACCAAGGCCCATCATTAAGAAAGAAAGAAATGAAATAAGACATCTTGTTAGTGAGGTTTTAACCGTGAGGGTCTCTTCATTGCAAGTTACCAGCTTAATCTTCCAAGCTTGCATGCCAAGAGTTTGACCTTTATTTTTTTGCCAGAAATAACAATAAAAAACTGGGCCACTGGTTACGGCAATGAATAGTTGAATCACAGACAAAAAAGTTCCTGGCTCGGGTGCTTCACCATTAATCACATTGAGTAAGAGAGATAAGCAGACAACAATAGCAAGTACGAAGAGCGTGTCATATATCAACGAAAATATTCTTCTAAAAAATCCAGCTGGTTCCATAAGTATTAGTCAGTTAGCGAAATTTTGATTATTCTATAGTCAAATTATAGAGAATATTATGACTGAAACTACTCAAGATTATGGGGATTCCTCTTTTTTTGGCCACCCTAAAGGTTTGATAACTTTATTTCTAACTGAAATGTGGGAAAGAATGTCTTTCTATGGAATGAGGGGGTTGTTGGTTTTGTTTATGACAAGAGAGGTAACTGAGGGGGGGTTGAATCTAGAAACTGGTGAGGCTATGGCTATATATGGAATATACGGAGCATCGGTTTATTTCTTGTGTGTCCCTGGAGGTTGGGTAGCAGATAAAATATTTGGAGCGCAGAAATCCGTCTTGATAGGAGCAATAATAATAACTCTTGGACACTATGTCTTAGCAATGCCCTTTGAAAAAACCTTCTTTTTAGGCTTGGTGTTGGTGTCTATAGGCACGGGTTTTTTAAAGCCAAATATTTCTACAATAGTTGGTCAATTGTATAAACCGGGAGATATTCGTATTGATGCAGGTTATACGATTTTTTATATGTCCATCAATATAGGCAGCATGTTGGGCTTTTTAGTGTGTGGCTACTTAGGAGAAAAAGTTGGCTGGCATTGGGGTTTTGGAGCAGCAGGAGTCGGTATGACTTTTGGAGTGATCCAGTATATTTGGACAAGAAAGTCTTTAGGGGAAGCTGGATTGAAACCCAATTTAGAGGTCAACGAAGATGCATCGCGATATAAATCATTTTTTTACATAGCCATGACTCTTTTGGTATTGATTATAGGTACGAATTTTCTTGGACTATGGAGTATTGACGCGCAAGTTTTAAATCAATTGACGGTCTATTTGATAGTCTCTGTGGCTGTTTCGTATTTTATTTACCTTTTTTTCTTTGCCGGACTAAATAAAAAAGAAAAAGAAAATATCTCTATGTTTTTACTTCTTTTCTTGGGTTCGGTTCTCTTTTGGGCCGGATTTGATCAAGGTGGTTCTTCTTTAAACTTATTCGCTAAAGACTACACTGATTTGTATATCTTTGGATGGGAAATGCCAGCCACTTTTCTACAAGTCGCCAACCCTTTGATGGTGGTTATTTTTGCCCCTTTCTTTGCAAGTTTTTGGATAAATCTGGGCAGGAAGAACATGGATTTTGATACACCAGAGAAATTCGCTCTGGGCTGTTTTTTAATGGCAATTGGATTTTGTGTGATCATTCTCGGAGTGGAAGTTGCTCTTGAGAATGAGAAAGCAGGGGTTAAGTGGTTGCTGATAACCTATCTTTTCCACACTTTAGGTGAGTTGTGTTTAAGCCCTGTGGGTCTCTCTGCTACTGCAAAGTATTCTCCTAAGAGATACAAAGGCCAAATGATGGGATTATGGTTTTTATCTTCTTCTTTGGCTGCAGGTGTTGCTGGGTTATTAGCAAGCAAGTCTTTTGAGTCAGGGATATCTAGTATGCCGGCTTTATTTAATCAGGTTATATTTGGTCTCGTGTTTATAGGCATAGTCCTTTTGATTGCTAATAAATACATAAAAGGACATCCCGAAACAGAGGAATCATAATTCATTGGTCGTAGGCTGTTTAATCTTTTGTTAAGAGCCTAACTAGGATTTGATTATAAATTTCTGAAAGAGTGATTAGATCTTCAGATCTAATGCATTCATTAACTTTGTGAATAAATTCATTTACAGGGCCTAGCTCAACAACCTCTGCACCAATTGGGGCAATAAACCTTCCGTCCGAGGTCCCTCCATCAGTTGAGGTTTCAGTTTCTATGTCTGTTACTTCTGATATTGACTGTTTAACAGCATCTATCAAAGTTTTCTCTTTGGTCAAAAAAGGATTTCCGCTCAGACTCCAGCTTACTGAATAATTTAAGGAATGATTGCTTAGTATTTTTTCAACGGATTCTTTAATTTCTTTCTCTGTTGTTGAAGGGGAAAATCTGACATTCAAATCAAAATTAAGGTCTCCCGGTATAACATTGGAAGCACCCGTTCCTGAATTAAGGTTAGAAATTTGTAAGACACTGTCTTGAAATTCACCAGTTTCATCTTTCCAAGCTAGTTTAGAAATTTCATTAATTGCACCTAATGATTCGTGTATAGGATTGAGGGCTTTTTGCGGATAGGCTACGTGTCCTTGTATCCCTTGAATTTTAATGGAAGCACCCAAGGAACCTCTCCTGCCAATTTTTATGACATCTCCAACTTGATTGTTTGCTGTAGGCTCTCCGACCAAACACCAATCTATACTTTCTTGCCGACTTTGAAGTTTTTTAATAACCCTTTTTACTCCATTCACCGAAGGTCCTTCTTCATCGCTCGTTAGCATGAGCCCAATGCGCCCATTAAACTCTTTGTTCTGGCTTATAAAATCTTCTATGGCCGTCACAAAGGCAGCAACACTTCCTTTCATGTCTGCTGCTCCTCGTCCAATTAAAAAACCGTTTTCTTCCAAAGGCAAGAAAGGGTCATGTTTCCAATCTTCAATGGGTCCAGTAGGAACAACATCAGTGTGTCCCAGGAAAATAAAAAGAGGTCCTTCTTTTCCGTAAGTAGCCCATAAATTTTTTACTTCTTCAAAAGGCATGTGTTCTATATTGAACCCAATTTTCTCCAGTCTTCGCGCAATAAGATCTTGGCAGCCTTCATCCAAGGGTGTTACAGAAGCTCTAGATATAAGCTCCTTTGCTAATTCTATTGTAGAATTCATAAAAGTGAGTTCAGTCGTTTGAGTGCAGTTGATCGTTCAATACAACACTTCTTTTATTGGGTTTACACTGGATTGCGCCACTAAGTGAATTTCTTATAAAAAGAAGATCAGGTTTTAAGGATAGTTCAGAAGCTTTGACTGTTTCTATTAATTTATTACTTTGATCTAGGACTTCAACTTTAGAACCTCCGGTTAAATATAGTCCTGCTTCTACGATGCATCTGTCTCCTAATGGAATTCCTAGACCAGAATTGGCTCCTAAGAGGCAATCTTCTCCCACGGATATCTTTACATCATTGCCACCAGAAAGGGTCCCCATGGTGCTGCATCCTCCTCCTAAGTCTGAATTCTTGCCAACCACAACGCCTGCGGATATTCTTCCTTCAATCATTGCTGGACCAAGTGTACCGGCATTAAAGTTTACGAAACCCTCGTGCATAACAGTAGTTCCTTCACTTAAATAGGCACCTAATCTTATTCTGGATGCGTCTGCAATTCTTACGCCAGGAGGAATAACATAATCAGTCAAGCAAGGAAATTTATCTAATGATCTAATATATAAGTGATCATAACTCTCTCTTAGTATCTCCACATCATCGGGATCCATTGGCCCATGATTAGTCCAGGCAATATTTGGTAGTGCATTGAATATACCGTCTAAATTTATAGAATTTGGTTTTGTTATTTTTTGAGAAAGGAGATGTAATTTTAAGTACGCATCTTTTACGTCATTAATAGCTTCATCATTATCAATTTTATGAATAAGAAATTTCTTTCTCTCAGGGTATATTGATTCTTTGTTGAGTGAAAACTTGCCTCCTGCTGTCATCCATTCTTTTATAAATTCTTCAATTTCATTATCATTAAGATCTTTTAACTTATCATGCAACTCTTCGAGCTCATCATATGAAGAGCTTTCGTCATATAGAGGAGGTGGATTAGACAGACCTTCAGGCAGCCGAATTGTTTTATCATTTTTAAGCCTTATTTGCTCATACCTAACTTCTAGAATTTCTCCATTAAGATTAGTGGTACAGGTTCCTACAGCTATAAGAGGAAATATATTCATCTTGCTATTATAGGTATTAGATGTGGTTAATGGTATTTCGAAGTTATTTTTATTAATCTTCGTAGAAATATTCCAAAGTTTTATTTATGCAGGAGGCTGCTTCTCTTAGCGTTTGGACATCGTGAACAATCGCTACTCTGATAAATCCTGAGCCAGGGTTCTGGCCTTTATTATCTACACCCAAGAAAGAACCAGGCAAGACAATTACGTTATGTTCTTGGAAGAGTTTCTTGGTGAAAATCAGATCATCAACTGGAAGCTTGATCCAAAAATAGAAACCACCACTGGGCCTTGTCACATTAAATTTTGGATCTATTTGTTCCAGAGCGACGGCGTATTTCTCATCGTAGTTTTTTCTATTACCTTCAACGTACGCATCGTTAGACCAAGCCCAACTACTGGCTTTTTGTGCAGGCACTGAGAGGGTGGCACCATGATAGGTCCTGTATAAAAGAAGTTTTGTAATGACTTTCTCATTTGCACTAACAAAACCAGATCTCAAGCCTGCTAAATTGGAGCGTTTTGATAAGCTGTGAAAAACAACAGCCCTTGAACTTGGATTGGTTAGGTCACAACATTCAATCAGTCCTACCGGAGCTTCTCCTGAAGAAGGGTATAGATCTATATAGCATTCATCTGAGCAAACAAGGAAATCATACTTTTCGGCGAGCTCTAGAACTTTAAGGTATTCTTTTTCCCCCATGGTGTATCCAGTGGGGTTGGAAGGTGAACACAAGATAAGTAACTGACAGTCCAGCCATATTTCTTCAGGTATTGATTCAAAATTAGGCTTAAAACCCTCTTCTTTTGAAGAGTTAACGTAGTAAGGTTTGCCACCTGCTAAGTGGGCAGCCCCTTCATAAATCTTATAAAAAGGATTTGGCATTACAACCGTAGGATTTTTTTGGCTTGTATCCAGAGTGGCTTGAATAAAAGAAAAAATTCCTTCTCTGGTCCCACTTACTGGAAGAACATTTTTATCTGGATCGACGGGGCTAATTACGTCAAATCTCCTGTTAAGATAATTAACATATGACTCCCTGAGCTCAGAAGTTCCTTTGGTAGTAGGATATTGAGACAGTAATTCTGAGTATTCATTAAGCAAAGAAAGAGCTTCTCTTGGAGGAATATTTTTTGGCTCCCCTATTGATAGATTAATAGGCGAATCTCCTTTTGGCTTTGTCCCTTTTAACAATTCATTCAAATGAAAAAAAGGATATTCAGATAGTGTTTCTAATTTGTAGTTCAATTTTATTAAATTTTAAGTGATTTTTCTAAATCAGTTATTAAAAGACTCAACTCTTCTTTTTTTATAAAAGGGGTGTCTTCTTTCGAAGATATGCAAAATCTATCTTCGGCTCTTTCACCGTAAGTTGCAATCCTGGCTTTTTTTATTACTGCTCCATGTTCAACAAATACTTTACTGACATTAGCCAGGATTCCAGGCCTATCTTTGGTTCTTAAGTCTAATTGAGTCCACCTATTGGTCATGTCATGCTTCACGCTGATCGAAGTTTTAAGATTGAAATGCTTTAGATTTTTTGGAAGACGTTTTTGTACCAACTTAGGAATTAAAGTTTCTTCATCGAGCAATTTTGTAAGTCTATTTCTTATCTTTTTTATTTTCTCTCCTTTTTTTGAAAGAGCATTTCCATTTCCATCAGAGATTTTTAAACAATCAAAGCAAAAGCCATTTTTCATTCCAAATAACTTTGCATCCAAGAAATTAATATCTTCAGAATCTAAGATACCTATTGTCGCTGCGAAAACATTTGGTCTGTCTTTTGTATAAATAATTAGTGTTGTATTGCCTTTTTCATCTTCAAACAATTCAACTTTTGTAGAATTTTTTGTTTTTAAAAGAATGCGGGCATGCTCTACGAGTTCTTTCGCTTCAAAGCTTTCAAAATAATTTGAATAGAAGTTCTTCCACAAAGAATGTAAATCTTCTTCGTTTACTTCCTTCTTATCTAAAAGAGAATTCCGTGCTATTTTTAAATTGGTCGACTCATTTCTTTCTTCTTTATTTTTAAGAAAATTAGATGCTTTTGAGTAAAGCTCACCTAGAAGGGTTGAGTTCCAAGAGTTCCATAAATTGGGATTGGTTGCACTTACATCAGCCACAGTTAAGCAGTAAAGGTAATCAAGATTTTTTTGATTTTGAACCAGTTCCCCAAAACTCTTTACTACAGCTGAATCTGAAAGATCTTCCTTTTGAGAAGTTTTGGACATTAATAAATGATTTACAACAAGCCATTCTATTAATTTCCTGTCGATATCATTGAAGTCATGGCTTTTGCAAAATCTCCTCACTATGGTTGTCCCTAAAGTTGAGTGATCTTTTCCACGACCTTTACCAATATCATGGTAGAGACCCGCTATATATAAAACTTCTAGCTTAGGCAGGGTGTGAATAATTTTTGAAGCCAGAGGATACAAATCTGCAGATGTTCCCAAAAGCATGCGTCTCATGTTTTTAAGAACCTGAAGTGTATGAGCATCAACCGTGTATATATGAAAAAGATCATATTGCATCTGCCCAGTAATTCTTCCAAATTCCGGCAGGTATCTCCCTAAAATTCCAAGCTCTTTCATATTTTCTAGTTGAGTAACCATCAGACGTTTAGACCTTATGAGTGACAAGAAGAGTTTTATATTTTTTTTCTTTTTTCTAAATTCAGAATTGATAAGATCTCTGTCTTCTTTCAAGAAACGTAAAGTACGAGATTCTATTCCTTTAAGGTGAGGGTGTTCAGTTAATTTTACAAAGAGATCAAGCAACAATGATGGGTTCTTTCTAAATCCATTAGATTCCTTCAATCCTATAAGGCCATTTTTTTGATAAAAGTTACTATCAATAACTTTCTTTCTACTGAACTTAGTTTTATAAAGATTCTCTTTAAAAGACTGAATAACTGTCGAGTTAATTTCTGATATGGTCAAGGCAGATCTGTAATACCTGTGCATCAGTTTTTCCGCTGCAGAATTCGGGTTCTCTATTGTAGGAAAGAGTTTCTTAGCTATTGCAATCTGATATTCAAACAATAGTCTGTCTTCCTCCCTGTTGGCTTCTAAGTGAAGTAGATATCTTATGATCCATAGCCAGTATTTAGCTTTCTTAAGTTCATTTCTTTCAAAAGGAGTAATAATATTTGATAGATTAAGATCTCCTCTTTGTGTGTTTCGAGAGTAATTTCTTAACAACCAATCAATAGTATGAATATCTCTTAAGCCACCCGGAGATGATTTTACATCTGGTTCAAGGTTGTATTCGGTGTCGTGAAATTTAGTGTGACGTTGTATTTGTTCATCATATTTAGCTTCAAAAAATTTATTTTTAGGCCATAGGCTTTTTGCCTCTAAAACTTTAAGGAGCTCATGCTCCATATCCACATCACCAGATATTAATCTTGACTCAAGCATGTTGGTCATTGTTTTGATATCCGCTCTGGCTTGAATTTTTGAATCTTTTAAAGTTCTAACGCTATGGCCAACGTCAAATCCAATATCCCATAAGTGGCTAATGAATTCAGTGACCATTGACTGATTGTTCTTGGAAAGGGTCTTCTTACTAAGAATCAATAAATCAACATCCGAGAAAGGGTGCAGTTCAGATCTACCGTAACCTCCAACTGAAAACAAGGCTATATCTTTAGTCTCTTCTAAACCCAGATGCATCCATATTTGTTTTATGAGTGAATCAGAAAGATTTGATCTCATTTCTAGAAAATTAGAAATACCTTTAACCTGACGGCCCCTATCTCCTGTGAACCAATTATTAAATTGCTCTTGTATCTTTAGATTATTTTCTTTATTTACTTTAGAGAAGAGTTCATTCATTAAAAATTAAGATTCTTAGAATCTTTCTTCTTTTCTTCTCGTCAGCACTTCACATCCGGTTTTAGTAACAGAAAGCGTATGTTCCCATTGCGCTGAATTTCTTCCGTCTTGAGTCTCCACGGTCCATCCATCAGAAAGAGTTTTGGTGTATTTTGTTCCTAAATTTATCATTGGTTCTATGGTAAAGCACATTCCTTCTTTTATCTCCAGACCGGTACCCGGCTGACCATAATGCAATATTTGAGGCTCATCATGATAGATCTTGCCTATTCCATGACCACAATATTCCTCTACTACAGAGTAATGATTGCTTTCGGCATGAGTCTGAATAGCATTGCCGATGTCTCCTAAAAAGGCGCCCGGCTTAACTACTTCTATTGCCTTATAAAGACACTCTTGGGTGACCCTAACCAACCTTTCATTGTGAGGTTTTGATTTCCCCACTGTAAACATCTTTGACGTGTCTCCATGCCAGCCATCTTTTAAGACTGTCACATCAATGTTAATGATGTCATCATTTTTAAGAATCTTATTTTTGTTAGGAATTCCATGACAGATGACCTGATTTACACTTGAGCAGACAGTCTTTTCATAACCTTTATAGCCAACGTTAGCTGGAATGGCATTTTGAGTGTTGACAATATAATCATGACACCTTTGGTCCAATTCTTCGGTGGAAGTTCCAGGGACCACAAAAGGCGTAATCATCTCTAAAACTTCCGCAGCAAGCCGTCCTGCAATGCGCATTCCATTAATTTCTTCTTTTGTTTTTATCATTTTGTAAATTAATCTTACTAATATCAGTTTTTTTAAATGGACATCATTCCATTGTTTTATTATAGTGCGGTTTTAATGCCAAATGGCTTTAAAAAACATAAATGCGAATTTCAGATTTTCTTCTGGTTCGCTTTTTTTTCATCAATTTTAAACCTTCTCCCTTCTTATGGAATCTAAATCTAAGGCGATTATAGCTTTGGCTGATGGCACTATATTCAGTGGTACGAGTGTTGGAGCAGAAGGAAAAACCAAAGGTGAGATTGTTTTTAATACTGCCATGACGGGTTATGAAGAAATCTTAACAGACCCTTCTTATAAGAACCAAATTGTTACTTTAACTTATCCTCACATAGGAAATACGGGAATAAATACTGAAGACTTAGAATCAGATGATGTTTGGTGTTCGGGGCTCGTAATTCGTGATTACCCCTTCAAATCAAGCAATTGGAGAAAAGAAGAAGAGTTAAAAGAGTTTTTAATTTCAAGAAATACAGTCGCTATAGCCGATGTAGATACTAGAAAATTAACAAGATTAATAAGAAAAAAAGGAGCTCAATCCGCCTCTATATTTTCTCTTCCAGACATTGATGAAGATGAAGCAATCGAGTTTGCTAATAGTTTTGGAGGACTAGGCGGGCAAGATCTTGCAGCAGAAGTTACTACAGAGAAGAAATATAACTGGTCTGAGGGAAGTTGGCTCAGCACCCAAGAAAAGAAAAAACACAAAGTAGTAGCGCTTGATTTTGGAGTTAAAAAGAATATTCTTAGGCTTTTGGTGGATCAAGGTTGTGAAGTGGAAGTTGTCCCTGCTAAAACAGATCATAAGGAGATTCTTTCTTTAAATCCAGATGGATTGTTTCTTTCAAATGGACCAGGCGATCCTGAGCCTTGTGGCTATGCTATAGATGCCATCCGAGAAATTGCAGAGACAAGACTTCCAATCTTTGGTATTTGTTTAGGGCATCAATTACTGTCTTTAGCTTTTGGAGCAAAAACTAAAAAGATGAAATTTGGCCATCACGGTGCAAATCATCCTGTTCAAGATTTATCTACCAATAAAGTCTATGTGACTAGTCAAAATCATGGTTTTACAGTTGATGAAGAGACTCTTCCAGGTTCACTTAAAGTAACCCATAGGTCCTTGTTCGATGGAACCATACAGGGAATTGAACACGAATATTTTAAGGCATTTAGTTTTCAAGGCCACCCCGAAGCAAGTCCTGGTCCTCATGATTTAATCTATCTTTTTAAGAAGTTTATAAAAAATATGGAAAGCAAAGATGCCTAAGAAGATCAATAGAAGAGTATTTATAATGAGAGGATATTTTGATTAGTCCGATAATTATCGCACTTGATCTTGATTACGAAGATTCTTTAGAGTTTGCAAAAAAAATAGATCCAGAACATTGCCGTCTCAAGGTAGGTAGCCAATTATTTACTCAAAAAGGTCCTCAAATAATTGAAGAATTATCAGCGCTTGGTTTTGATATCTTTCTAGATTTAAAATTTCATGATATTCCAAATACAGTTGCATCAGCGGTTGAAGTTGCTTCTGAAATGGGAGTTTGGATGCTAAATGTGCACACCTCTGGCGGCTCCAAGATGATGGAAGCTGCAAGGTTGGCTGCTAATAAGTCAGTAAATCCACCATTAGTTATTGGTGTGACAATTTTAACAAGTTTAAATCAAGCAGATATGAATGAATTGGGCGTTAAAAGTATTTCAAACCAGATTAATGATCTAGCCTCTTTGGCCCATAAGAGTTCTCTAGACGGCATTGTTTGTTCTGCAGGAGATGTAAAAAATATTAAGAGCCTTTTAGGGGAGGATTTTTTAACAATCACTCCAGGCATAAGATCAATAAACGCTCCTAAAGATGACCAGTCGAGGGTCTCGTCAGCTAAACAAGCAATTGAAGATGGTTCTGACTATTTAGTGATTGGAAGGCCGATAACTCGAAGTTCAGACCCGTTAAAATCTCTCGAGATATTCTTGAAGGAAATTGGTTAGTTTAAATATGAGAAATAAAGATGCCAAAGAGAACTGATATAGAGTCTATATTAATCATAGGAGCTGGTCCTATAGTTATTGGTCAGGCTTGTGAATTTGATTATTCAGGAGCTCAAGCTTGTAAGGCTCTCAAAGAAGACGGCTACAGAGTTATTTTAATTAATTCTAATCCAGCCACTATTATGACTGACCCTTCTATGGCTGATTCTACTTATATTGAGCCCATTCATTGGGAAACAATTGAAAAAATAATAAAGAAAGAAAAACCTGATGCCTTACTTCCTACTATGGGTGGACAGACGGCTTTAAACGCAGCTTTAGATTTAGACAGCAGAGGTATTTTAGAAGAACATAATGTCCAAATGATTGGAGCGTCCAAAGAGGCTATAGATAAAGCAGAAGACAGAGACCTCTTTGCAAAAGCCATGCGAAGAATAGGTTTGAATGTACCTCAGGCTGAATTGGCACATGATGTTGATCAAGCCCATGAGATTCTTGGCAGGATTGGATTCCCTTGTGTATTACGACCAAATTTTACAATGGGAGGATCGGGCGGAGGTATTGCATATAACAAAGAAGAGTTTCTTGAAATATGTCTTAGAGGTTTTGATTTATCTCCTACTTCAGAAGTATTTATAGATAAGTATTTGGGTGGATGGAAAGAGTATGAAATGGAGGTTGTGCGTGACAAAAATGATAACTGCATTATCGTTTGCAGTATTGAAAATCTAGACCCAATGGGAATTCATACTGGGGATTCAATTACTGTTGCCCCCGCTCAAACTCTAACTGATAAGGAATATCAACGAATGAGAAATGCTTCAATTGATATCCTCAGAGAAGTGGGGGTAGAGACAGGAGGCTCTAACGTTCAGTTCACTGTAAATCCAGAGGATGGCGAGATGCTGGTCATTGAAATGAATCCCAGAGTTTCAAGATCATCTGCTTTGGCTTCAAAAGCTACGGGATTTCCCATAGCAAAAGTAGCTGCAAAACTAGCTGTTGGTTATACCCTTGATGAGCTTAAGAATGACATAACCGGTGGAATAATACCGGCATCCTTTGAACCTTCAATTGACTATGTTGTGACAAAAATACCAAGATTTAATTTTGAGAAATTTCCACAAGCTGAACCCATATTATCTACTCAAATGAAATCCGTTGGTGAAGTAATGGCCATTGGTAGAACTTTTCAAGAATCATTGCAGAAAGCCATTAGAGGTCTTGAAACTGGAAGGGACGGATTAAATGAAATCTACAATCATGATGAGGGAGATTTAGAATTTCTCAAACAAGAAGTAGCTAAAGCTAGCCCTGATAGATTGTGGTATTTAGCGGATGCTTTAAGAGCAGGACTGAATGAAGAGGATGTTTTTAATTTAAGCAAAGTAGATCCCTGGTTCATCTATCAGATATCAGACTTAGTTAAAGAAGAACAAGAAGTTTTAAAAATGGCGTTAAGCGACTTGGATCAAGAAAAAATGTTGTCGTTAAAGAAAAAAGGTTTTTCTGACTCAAGGCTAGCTATTTTATTGCAAGTTGATGAACTTGACGTCCGCAATAAGAGAAAAGAACTAAATGTTTCGCCAGTATTTAAAAGAGTAGATACGTGTGCAGCTGAATTTGAATCTTCAACAGCCTATATGTATTCAACTTATGAAGACGAATGCGAATCTTTGCCGAGTAGTAATAAAAAAATAATGGTTTTAGGGGGTGGTCCAAATAGGATAGGCCAAGGCATTGAATTTGATTATTGCTGCGTGCATGCATCGATCTCCATGAGGGAAGAGGGGTACGAAACCATAATGGTTAACTGTAATCCAGAAACAGTCTCAACAGATTATGATGTTTCAGATCGTTTGTACTTTGAACCCATTACTGCAGAGGATGTTTTGGCAATTACCGAACTTGAAAAACCTGATGGAGTGATAGTTCAGTACGGCGGACAAACCCCTCTAAAATTAGCTGAAGAGCTTGAGAGGAATGGAGTGCCTATTTTAGGAACTTCTCCAGATTCAATTGATCTTGCAGAAGACAGGGGTAGATTTCAGGACTTTGTTAATAGATTGAAATTAAAACAACCACCCAATGGCTTGGCTACCAATTTAAATGAAGCAATGGAAGTTTCAGAAAAAGTTGGATTCCCTCTGGTTGTTAGGCCTTCTTACGTTCTTGGTGGGCGAGCTATGGAAATAGTCTATAAGAAAAGTGACCTAGAAAATTATTTAATTGACGCAGTCCAAGCTAGCGAGAAGAGCCCAGTTTTATTGGATGGATTCTTAAATCAAGCTACAGAGTTAGATATCGAAGCTGTTTGTGATGGCAAGAATGTAGTTATAGGAGGCATACTCCAGCACATCGAGCAGGCAGGAATACACTCAGGAGATTCAGCTTGCTCCTTGCCACCTTACAGTTTAGATAAAGATATTATTGAGCAAGTTAGCGATCTAGTTAAGAACATAGCTTTAGAGATCAAAGCTATAGGGTTGATCAATGTGCAGGTGGCAATACTAAACAATGAGATATTTATATTGGAAGTTAATCCTCGTGCCTCTAGAACTATACCTTTTGTTTCAAAATGCATTGGAAAATCCATGGCTAAGATAGGAGCCAGGTGCATGGCCGGAATCAGTTTAGAAGAACAGGGATTTCTTGAGCCAATAATTCCAGATTACTTTTCAGTAAAAGAAGCTGTTCTTCCTTTTGCAAGATTTCTAGGAGTAGACCCTATTTTAGGCCCTGAAATGAAATCAACAGGAGAAGTTATGGGAGTGGGGCAAAGTTTCTCTGAAGCTTACGCCAAAGCACAATTAGGTGCTGGGGAAAGGATTCCTCAAGAAGGCTCAGTATTTTTAAGCGTCAGGGATTCTGACAGAAACGTTCTAAGTTCGTTAGCTAAAGAATTCCATGAACTTGGTTTTAAATTAATTGCCACTAAAGGAACTGCAAGAGTTATAAAGAATGAAGGCATTCCTGTAGAAATAGTTAAAAAAGTTGCTGAAGGCCGACCCCACATCGTCGATCTAATGAAAAATAAAGAAGTTAATTTAATAGTCAACACCACAGAAGGCAGACAATCCATTTTAGATTCAGCCTCAATAAGAAGAACGGCCCTAGAAGAAAAAATTTATTGCACAACTACCATTGAAGGTGGAAAAGCAGTCTGTTCCGTTGTAAGAAATAAAGATTCTTGGGGGGTTGAGCGACTACAGGATCTTCATGGTAGACTAGAGAAATAATATTATGCACCCAATGACATTGGAGGGTGAAACCCTTTTAAAAGAAGAGCTTCAAAGATTAAAATTTGAAGACAGGCCATCTGTTATAGACGCGATAGCTACTGCTAGAGAATTTGGAGACTTAAAAGAAAATGCAGAATATCATGCGGCTAAAGAGCAACAATCTCTTATCGAAGCCAGAATTAAAGATATTGAAATTAAGCTTTCTAATGCGCAAGTAATAGATTTAAGTCAGATAGTGCCGTCTGACAAAGTAATTTTTGGCACAACAGTATTGATTGAAGATCTTTCTGATTCTAGCCGGATAACATATAAGATAGTTGGCGAAGACGAAGCAAACATTAAAGAGGGAAAAATCTCAGTGATTTCTCCAGTTGCAAAGAGTTTAGTTGGTAAATTCGAAGGGGACACAGTCAAAGTTGAAACTCCCAGTGGCATCAAAGAATATGAAATTATCAATGTCAAATACATTTAAGAGTTGGGTAAGAAATCTAAATCAAACTATCGTGACGGAGATTCTTTCTCAAGAAGGGCTAAATTAGAAGGTTACAGATCCAGATCGGCTTTAAAACTCAAAGAATTACAAAAAAAAGATCACCTCATAAAAAAGGGAATGTCAGTTTTAGATCTAGGATCTTTCCCGGGGGGGTGGTCTCAAGTTAGTAAAGAGTTTGTTGGCAAAACAGGAAAAGTCGTCGGAGTAGATTTACAAAAAATGAAGGCAATTGAAGGAACCTCGTTTATTCATAAATCAATTATTGATCTAGAAACCAAAGATTTTGAGGGTATTTTACCTTTTGATATTGTTTTATCCGATATGGCCCCCAATATAAGTGGTATACAGGATAGAGATAATGCGCAAATGATAAATCTTTTAGATAAGGTTGAACATTCAATTGAAAATTTCCTAAAAACTGGTGGCTCAACTATAATCAAGGTTTTTCAAGGTGATAGTTTGGATCATGCCAAGATGTTCATTAAAGATCATTTTTTGGAAGTTAAGATAAGGAAGCCCAATTCCTCTAGACCAAACTCTAATGAAACATATATATTAGGTATAAATTTAAAATAAAATGAGCGAAATAATAAAAAATTTACTTATGTGGTTATTCATTGCAATAACTATGTTTTCTGTTTTTAGCAATTTTTCAAACGAGCCTTCAACCACAGAATTAAGTTATTCAGAATTCATCTCGCAGGTGGAGAGTGATCAAGTCCTGAGCGTAGAGTTCATGAGTGATAATTACACTTTGAAAGGAAAAACAGTTAACGGTGAGAGCTTCACAACAGTCAGACCACCTTTCTTGCAAGACGACTTAAGCGAGACGCTCTCTGAGCATCGTGTTGCAGTTACAGGGGAAAAACCTGAAGAACAATCAATATTAAAACAATTATTAATCGCTAGCTTCCCTATATTAATAATTTTAGCTGTTTTTATATTTTTCATGAGACAAATGCAGGGCGGTATGGGAGGAAAGTCCGGTCCAATGAGTTTTGGTAAAAGTAAAGCCAAGATGCTAGAAGGAGGTAAAGTAAAAACAACTTTTTCAGACGTTGCCGGCGTAGAAGAAGCAAAGGAAGAAGTTCAAGAAGTTGTAGATTTTTTAAGAGACCCTAGTAAATTTCAAAAGCTCGGAGGGAAGATACCTACAGGAATACTCATGACAGGATCTCCAGGAACAGGAAAAACTCTCTTAGCTAAGGCGATTGCTGGAGAAGCTGAAGTGCCTTTCTTTACAATATCAGGATCTGATTTTGTAGAAATGTTTGTTGGTGTGGGAGCTTCTAGAGTCAGAGATTTATTTGAACAAGCAAAAAAACAGGCTCCTTGTATTGTATTTATTGATGAAATAGATGCCGTTGGAAGACATAGGGGCGCAGGGATGGGCGGCGGTCACGACGAACGAGAGCAAACTTTAAATCAACTATTAGTCGAAATGGATGGTTTTGAAGACAACCAAGGAATTATCATTGTTGCGGCAACAAATAGACCTGATGTACTAGACCCGGCATTGCTTAGACCTGGTAGGTTTGATAGGCAGGTGGTTGTTCCTTTACCTGATATTAGAGGAAGAGAGCAGATTTTAAAAGTTCATATGAAGAAAGTTCCTATTGCTGATGATGTAGAACCATCCTTCATTGCAAGAGGTACACCTGGTTTTTCTGGAGCAGACTTGGCTAACTTAGTTAATGAAGCTGCTCTTGTTGCTGCTAGAACAGCAAAAAAACTTGTAGGCATGGAGCAACTAGAATACGCAAAAGATAAAGTGATGATGGGTGCTGAAAGGAAATCCATGGTCATGTCCGAATCAGAAAAATTAAAGACCGCTTATCATGAAGCTGGACATGCAATAGTAGGAAGGTCGTTGGAAGAACATGACCCAGTTTATAAAGTCACTATTATTCCTCGCGGCAGAGCTCTAGGTGTAACCATGTTCTTACCAGAAGAAGATAAATACAGTTATAGCTATCAAAGTATTCTAGACAGGATTTGTGGTTTATACGGAGGGCGTATTGCTGAGGAGCTCATTTATGGCCAGAAAGGTATAACTACAGGGGCGTCCAACGATATTGAAAGAGCAACTGAATTAGCAACTAATATGGTTACAAAATGGGGCTTATCATCAAAACTTGGACCTATTAAATACGGAGACGAAACCGATGAACCTTTTTTAGGAAGATCAGCAGGTACTGCTAAGCAAGGCATATCTGATGAAACTGCTGCAATTATTGACAACGAAGTCAAAGATATACTTGGAGACTGTTATAAAACAGCTACTTCTATACTTTCTGATAATCTAAAGCAGTTGCACGCAATGGCCAAAGCACTTGTTGACTACGAAACGTTGGATAAAAATCAAATAGAAGACATCATGGCCGGAGGTGAACCAAGAGCACCAGCTTCTTACGAAGATTCTTCGGAAACTAAAAAGAAGCAAGATCCAGAAGTTGGTGATGCAGCTGAACAAAGTTAGTTTCAGACTACTTATTTTCGGCCTTTTTTATGTCTCTTAACATTCAAAAAAAAAGAGTGACAAATGCTCTTAGTCAAGACAGAAAGTTTGGAACAGATGGTATAAGAGGGCCAGTAGATACAACTATGAACCCTTTATTTGTTACAAAATTGGGCTGGGCTGCAGGAAGTGTTTTAAAGGAAGAAGGTATTTCCAGAGTGTTAATTGGAAAAGATACTCGTATATCTGGTTATATGCTTGAATCCGCTCTTCAGGCTGGCTTTATATCAGCAGGTATGGATGTAACTCTTTTAGGACCGCTTCCTACACCCGCAGTAGCTTATCTAGCAAAAAAGTATAATCAGGCCGGTGTGGTGATAAGTGCTTCACATAACCTCTTTGAAGATAATGGCATTAAGTTCTTTACGAAGGACGGTCATAAGTTTTCTTATGACTTAGAACAAAGAATTGAATTAAAAATTACTCAACATATCTCAACTGTAAAGTCTATTAATCTAGGAAAAGCAAACCGATTAAACGATGCTCAAGAACAGTATGTAGAATTTTGTAAATCTTCTACTCCTAGTCTGGACCTTTCAAATGTCTCCATTCTTCTTGATTGTGCTAACGGAGCCACATACTCAGTTGCACCAAAAGTCTTTAGAGATCTTGGAGCAAATGTTACAAAAATTGGAGCTGATCCTGATGGAATAAATATAAATCAGAATTGTGGCTCAACTAGCCCAGATTTTCTGTCAGGGGAGATGGCTAAAGGAACCTATGATATAGGCATAGCATTTGATGGCGACGGCGATAGAATCTTGATTGTAGGTAAATCTGGAAAAGTATTAGATGGTGACGATTTATTGTACCTATTGACTTCTGCGAGCAGTCATAAGAGTGAAGATTTCCAAAAAAAGGGTGTCGTTGGAACTTTAATGACAAATAAAGCTTTAGAGAATCACTTTAAAGATTCAAATATCAATTTTATTCGCACCGATGTAGGTGATAAACACGTACTTGAAGAATTATTGCGCAAAAGATGGTCCATAGGCGGTGAACCCTCTGGTCATATTATCTGTTTAGATTCATCTTCTACTGGAGACGCTATAATAGCAGCACTGAAAATTTTAGAACATTCGAAAGGTCAATCATTTGATGTTGAAAAAATACTACATCAGTTTGAAAGATTTCCTCAAACTTTAATTAATATAAAAGTAGAGGATGTTAATGAAGTGATTATGAATAATTCTTTCCGAACCGCATTAAAAGAAACTGAAGCTACTCTTGGTGATTTAGGAAGGGTGTTAATTAGACCTTCAGGTACTGAGCCTTTAATAAGAATAATGGTGGAGAGTAAAAATGCAGACCTTGCAGATGAATCTGCCCGTTTCTTGGCTGACCTGGCATCTTCAATTTAGAAATGAATAATTTTAAGATTATTGCTAATTGGAAAATGAATGGTTCTAAAGAAGAGGTAAAAAGCTGGATAAATTTTTTTAAAGATAATGTTGAACATAAAAATCATTCCGATTGTTTTTTTTGTCCTCCTGCCTGTTATCTTAATAATGCCAATGAGATCATTTCTTCTTATAATCTAAAACTTAATTTAGGTTCCCAAGATCTAGATCCAGACTCAGATAATCCATCTACTGGAGGTATCGACGGAAAAATGTTGAAAGACCTTGGATGTGATTATGTTTTAATTGGGCATTCCGAACGCAGAAGTCTCTTTAATGAAGATGAAGAAGTTTTATTAAAGAAGCTTACTTCAGCTGTGAAACATGAACTTAAGGTTATTTATTGTGTAGGCGAAACAAAAGAACAAAAAGAAACAGGACTGGCAGCTGAAGCTATCAAGATTCAATTAAAAACTCTTAAAGGACTCCCTCTTGATCTTATCTCCGTAGCGTATGAACCTGTTTGGTCAATTGGACAAGGTATTACTCCTTCTTTAGATTCTATAGATGAAATGCACCAAACCATTAAAGATGAGTTAAAATCTATTCTCAACACAGAAGAAAATATAGCAATTTCTTATGGTGGAAGCGTATCAGCAGATAATGCAGTATCAATTTCGTCATTAAATTCTGTTGATGGACTTTTGATAGGAGGCGCTTCTCTTAATCCAGAATCTTTTTCTAAAGTGGTAAATAACATAACAATACAAGACTAATTTTATGGAAAACTTATTAATATTCTTCTACATACTGATTTCAGTAGTTCTTATACTCATGATACTTCTTCAACAAGGCAAAGGTTCTGACTTAGGAAGTGCTTTTGGTTCTGGGTCTAGTAATACTATGTTCGGACCAAGCACCGCAGCCAATCCTCTTACTAAGATCACAGCATTTTTATCAGCAGCTTTTTTAATATTAAGCTTGACTATTACTTGGCAGGCTAGAGATGTTAACCAAGAAGTAATTTTACAAGAACAACAAGAAGACGCAGTAGAAGAAGGCATTTTGCCTGACCCTACAACCAAAAAATAAAGCCGAAGTGGTGGAATTGGTAGACACGCTACCTTGAGGGGGTAGTGAGCTTTGCTCGTGGAGGTTCGAATCCTCTCTTCGGCACCAACTTTATATCCTTGACCCTTTGACCCCATAAATCTATACTTCGCCCCCTTTGATGCGGGGTGGAGCAGTCTGGTAGCTCGTCGGGCTCATAACCCGAAGGTCGTAGGTTCAAATCCTGCCCCCGCTACCAATATAAGCCCTATATGGGCTTTTTTATTAGGTAAATAGTATGGATTCTAGACATATAGAACAGATTTTAGAAAAGGATATAAATTCCTTTGGTTGCCATATATGGGGAATAGAATTCTCAGGAAAAACAACTAATCAGACATTAAGAATCTTTATAGATAAGGATTCTGGTATATCTATAGATGATTGTGAGGCAGTTAGTAAGCACATCAGTAAGGTTCTAGAATCCGAAGAAGAGATCGGAGATGACTATTCTTTGGAAGTTTCTTCACCTGGATTGGATAGAAAGTTTTTTAAAGATAGCCAGTATGAAAATTATCTAGGATATCTATTAAAAGTAAAATTTTTAGGTAATGATGGTAAGTTTATGACTGTTAAGGGATTGTTGGTTCGAACTTCAAAAGAAAGTATATTTTTAGAAACTAATAATAATGAATTTGAAATATATTTTAAATCTATAAAAAGAGGTAGTTTAGAAATAACAGAGGTAAAACATGCAAAATGAAATACTACTAGTAGCGGAAGCAGTCTCGAGTGAAAAAGGCCTGCCAAGAGATGCTATTTTTGAAGCTATAGAAATGGCCCTTGCAACTGCAACAAAGAAAAGATACGAAGAAACGTCAATTATAGAAGTGAATATAGATAGATCTTCAGGTGAATATGAATCTTTTAAGTGTTGGGAGGTTGTATCAGAAGAAGAATTTGAAGATTCTGAGTTTCATTTACAGCTTGATGAAGCAAATGCTAAAGATAGCTCTTTGGGGTTGGGTTCGATTTACAGAGAGAAAGTTGAAAATATTGCTTTTGGAAGAATAGCAGCACAAGCAGCAAAACAAGTAATTGTTCAAAAGGTGAGAGAGGCTGAAAGGGCTCAAGTAGTAGAGAAGTACAGATCCTTCATAGGTGAATTAGTTAGCGGAACCGTAAAAAAAGTATCCAGAGAATTCTTAATAATTGATTTGGGAGATGGAGCTGAAGCTATTCTTTCAAGAAATGAGCTAATTCCCGGAGAAGTTTTCAGGATGGGAGATAGGTTGAGAGCAGTATTGCAAGAAGAGGAGCGAGAAAATAGAGGCCCACAGCTTGCTTTAAGCAGAAAATGCCCTGAGATGGTAGGAGAATTATTTAAGTTAGAGGTACCTGAGATTTCAGAACAAGTCATACAAATTAAGGCTATTGCAAGAGACCCGGGATCTAGAACAAAGATAGCTGTTAAAACAAATGACAATAGAATTGATCCGGTAGGGGCATGTGTCGGCATGAGAGGTTCAAGAGTTCAAGCCGTTTCTAGCGAATTAGGAAATGAAAGGTTGGATATCGTTATATGGGATGATGACCCTGCTCAGCTTCTTATTAATTCCATGGGTCCTGCTGAAATAACTTCTATCGTATTGGATGAGGTTAAAGGAACTATGGAAGTAGCAGTAACGGAAGATACTTTAGCCCAAGCAATAGGAAAAAGTGGCCAAAACGTAAGATTGAGTAGTCAAATAACCGGTTGGAAATTAAATGTAATTGACCAAAATACAGCATCAGAAAAAGGCGAACAAGAAAATTCTACGTACGTTACAAGCTTGGTTGGTTATTTGGACGTAGATGAAGATGTCGCCAAGGCTTTGGTTGAAGATGGTTTCACAAATTTAGATTTAATTGCCTCGTCCTCTAATGCTGATATAGCTAAAATAGAAGGATTTGATGAAGAAATAGCAGATCTTCTTATTGGTAGATCAAAGGAAGCTCTTTTAACTTTAGCTATGGAATTATCTTCAGATTCAGATGAAGATTCCAATGATTTAATGTCTCTGGAGGGGGTTGATATGTCTTTGGCTTTAGAATTAAACCAGAAAGGAATCACTGACAGAGAAGAGCTTGCCGAACAATCAGTCGATGAATTAATACAACTTGTTGATATGACTGAAGAAGCAGCAGCTGAACTAATCATGCAGGCTCGCGAGCACTGGTTTGAATAAAAGATTTTATATTATATGGCATTACTAACAGTAGAAAAAGTAGCAAAGATAGTCGGTACACCGGCCGAGACTTTGCTTTCACAAATGAATGAAGCTGGACTTGATCACTCAAGTATTACTGACGATGTAACGGATTCCGATAAAAAAATATTATTAGAATTCCTTAAGAATCAACAAGCAAGAGCTGGTAAGACTATATCCTTAAACAAGAAAACTACTACCGAGTCAAAAGCTCCAATTTCTTCAAACACTGTTGCAATTACAAGAAAAAAAGTAGTGCAAGATAATAATAATCAATCAGTTAGTAAAGAAGATTCATCGGGAATAGATTTCACTGAAGTTGAGAAAAAGAGAGTTGCGGGAGAAACCTTAAAGAAATCAGAAGAAGAAAAAAGAAAGAAGGATCTGGAAAGTAAAACGCTGGTTACCAGAAGAAAGGCAAAAACAACCGATAATAAGCCTTTAGAAAGAACAAAAACTACCGTATCCACATTAACTCAAAATAAATCTGCTCCCAAACCAAAGATCCCACTAACTAAAAAAGAGCAAAGAGAATTAGAAGGAGAAAGTTATTTTGGTAAATCCGATTCGCAGCATGGCTTCGAGAAGCCAACTGAATCAGTAACTAAGACAATCCAAATACCTGAAACCATGACAGTAAGTGACTTGGCTCAAAGCCTCTCTGTTAAGGGAGCGGAGGTAGTAAAAAAATTAATGGACATGGGTGTAATGGCTACTCTTAACCAGCCTTTAGACCAAGATACAGCAATCTTAGTAACTGAAGAACTAGGTCACAAGGGAGAGCCCGCTCTAGAAATAGAAGTAGAAGATAGGCTCATGGAGCTAGTAACTTATGAAGGAGAGGAGACTCCTAGAAATGCAGTTGTTTCAGTACTGGGTCACGTTGATCATGGAAAAACTACATTACTAGATTTTATCAGGAGTACTAATGTAGCGGCAGGAGAGGATGGAGGGATAACTCAAAAGATTGGAGCTTATCAAGCTGATACAGCACACGGAACAATAGCATTTATTGACACCCCGGGACACGCTGCTTTCTCAGAAGTCAGGGCAAGAGGTGCTAATTCTACTGATATCGTAATTTTGGTTGTAGCAGCAGATGATGGCCTGCAACCACAAACTGAAGAGGCAATCAGTCATGCTAAAGCTGCAGGAGTACCAATAGTAGTTGCTGTCAATAAAATGGATAGAGAGGAAGCAGATATTGAAAAAGTTAAAACTGCATTGTCTGGTAAAGATTTAGTACCTGAAGATTGGGGTGGTAATACGCAGTTCCTACCTATTTCGGCTCTTAAGGGAGATGGTATAAAAGAACTCTTAGAAGCGGTAGCTCTTGAAGCAGAAGTTCTGGAATTAAAGGCACATCATAAAGGTCCTGCTTTTGGCGTTGTTCTAGACTCAACTACCGAAAAAGGTCAAGGGGCAGTTGCAACAGTACTTGTACAGAAAGGCACTTTAAGGAAAGGAGATAGCATACTTGTTGGAGAGCAAACTAAGAAAGTTAGAAGTTTGGTAGACGAAAATGGGAATACTTTAAAAGAAGCAGGCCCATCAGTCCCTGCTTTGATAAGTGGTTTAGACTCTCCTCCAAAAGCTGGAGACGAATTTGTTGTGGTTACAAGCGAAAAAATGGCTAAAGAAATTTCGACTGAAAGATCAAAAAAAGCCAGGGAGACTAGATTAGCTAGAAACCAAATATCTAACTTGGAAATGTTATTTGAGTCTGAGTTAGCCAACCACACTATATTAAATATAATCATTAAGGCAGACACTCATGGTTCTTTAGAGGCTATTATTGGTTCGATAAAGAATCTTGAAAACGAAGAAGTAAAGATCAATATTGTTCATGAAGGTGTCGGTGCAATTAATGCAAACGACATCAACCTTGCATTAACAACAGATTCTTTTGCAATAGGGTTCAATGTTAGAGCAGACGGTGCTTCAAAAAAACTAGCAGAAAAAGAATCTATTGAAATACTTTATTACTCAATTATCTACGACCTTATAGATGGAATAAAGAAATCAGTAGAAGGACGTCTTGCTCCAGAAGTCAAAGAAGAAATACTTGGAACAGCTCAAGTTAAAGACTTGTTTAAGTCTCCTAAATTTGGACTGATTGCCGGATCGATGGTAATTGAAGGAACCATTAAAAGAACTAAGCCCATAAGAGTTATTAGAGAAGGTATAGTTATTTTTGAAGGTCAGTTGGATTCTTTAAAACGTTTTAAAGATGATGCAAATGAAGTTCCTATGGGTACTGAATGCGGAATCGGAGTAGCAAATTATAAAGATGTTCAGGTAGGAGATAAGATTGAAGTGTTTGATCGTATAGAAATAAAAAGGACATTGGATTAATCAATGCCTTCTTTAGATTTTAAGCGTTCAGATAGGGTCTCAGATTTAATCCACTCAGAAGTAGCTAAAATATTTTCTACCGAAGTCAGGGATCCAAGGTTGGCAGGAATAACTATCATCAAAGTGGAGATGACCTCCGACATGAAAAAAACATTTATCTACTATTCATCCTCTAATAGTTTTTCTGATATTGAAAATAAGGATTTATTAATTGGTCTTAGTAAAGTTAAAGGTTTTATAAGAAGTACTTTAAGCAAAAGATTAAATATGCGAAGAACTCCAGAAATTAATTTTAAGGAAGATATTTCTGACCTTGAAGAATGAATGGTTTTCTCCTTATTGATAAACCTTCTGGTCGTAGCTCTGCTAGTTGCGTTTACAGCTTGAGGAAGATTTTAAAAATAAAAAAAATAGGTCACTGTGGAACCCTAGACCCTTTAGCAACAGGAGTTCTTCCTCTCTGTATAGGTGAAGCAACAAAATTCAGTAACTACATATCTGACCAATCAAAAGAATATGAAGTTCAAGTTCTTTTTGGAGTACAGACAAGTACGGGTGATTTAGAAGGTGAAGAAATCTACAATAAGCCTTTCAATTTAAATCAAGATGAATTGAAGCTATCTTTACAGAAACTACTTGGAATGCAATATCAAGTGCCCCCCATGTATTCTGCTATCAAATTTAATGGAAAGCCCCTTTACACCTGGGTAAGAAAAGGAGTCTATTTTTTAAGGAAATCCAGAGAAGTTTATATATCTAGCTTAGAAATTCTGTCTTGCGAAGGGTCTAAAGCAAAAATACGTGTCAATTGCTCAAAGGGGACTTACATTAGAACTTTAATTGAAGATCTTGGTGAAATTTTGTCTACCAAAGCTACGGTTACAGATCTCAGAAGAACAAGAGTAGGAGATGTTACTAAAGACAGCCTTGTGCCTTTTGAAAGCACTGATATTGAGGATTATAAAAGCGCCATAGTGCCTTACGATTCATTACTAGGTCACATACCTGGAATACACTTAGATAAAATAGATACAAAAAAGATTAGGAATGGTCAGTTAGTAGACTATAATGCCCCTCAAGAATTAAAAGGAATAGTAAGAATATACGCAGATAACGGTTTATTTGTAGGAATTGGAAGTATAGATTCATCAAATACAGTCTCGGCAAAGAGACTACTTAGTGATCCATCCATGTAATGTATACCCTTATAAAATAAGAGGAAAAGATTTTGGCTTTAAGTACAGAGAATAAGAAAGAAATAGTTTCAAATTTTGGACGAACAGAGACTGACACGGGCTCTCCAGAAGTTCAAGTGGCATTGTTAACAGCAAACATTAATGCTTTGCAAGATCACTTTAAAGATAATGCAAAAGACCATCATTCTAGGACAGGTCTTATAAGAATGGTTAACCAACGAAGAAAACTTCTTGATTACATAAAAGGTAAGAAACCTGAAGTTTATGGCAAACTTCTGGTTGATCTAGGTTTACGTAGATAGTTCTACTCATCAAATAATCAAAAAAACAATAGTGTCTAATTCAAGGCATTTAATAAATAAATAAATATTATGGAAAGTTATAAAAAAACAGTCAATTTAGGGAATCATGAGATTCTGTTAGAAACAGGAAAAGTAGCACGACAAGCTACCGGTGCAGTATTAGCTACTTGTGGAAATACACAAGTTTTAGCAACTGTGGTCGTAGGCAAGGCACCAGGGGAACATCAAGATTTTTTTCCTTTAACGGTTAACTACCAAGAAAAAACTTATGCTACAGGAAAGATTCCTGGCGGGTTCTTTAAACGAGAAGGAAGACCTACTGAAAAAGAAACTCTTACATCTCGTCTTATAGACAGACCCTTAAGGCCACTCTTTAATTCTGATTTCCTCTATGAAGTCCAAGTCATTTGTACAGTAATGTCATCAGATAAAGACGTTGACCCAGATATTCTATCTTTCATAGCAGCTTCTGCTGCTGTTGCTATATCAGGCCTACCATTTAATGGGCCACTTGGAGCTGCAAGAATAGGATTTATAGACGGACAATATTGCATCAACCCAACACGAAGTGAATTAGAGGGATCTGACTTGGATATGGTTATAGCTGGAAGTGATTCAGCTGTAATTATGGTAGAGTCTGAAGCTAAAGAATTATCAGAAGACCAGATGCTAGGAGGCATCTTGTTTGCCCAACAAGAAATGCAAGGAGTGATAGAGGCTATTAAAGAAATGGCAAAAGATGTTGGAAAACCAAGTTTTGAATATGAACCCAAAGTTTTAGATGGAGACCTTTTTGCTTCTGTAGAAGAGTCTTACTCTGAGGTTATAGCCGATTCTTATAAACTCCAAGATAAGCAAGAAAGAGTCCAGTCTCTAAATGCTGTAAAAGAAACAATTGTTAAATCCATGATATCTGAAGATGAAGATTCTCCAAAAAAATCTGACTTGATGGATGCGGTTAAAAAAATAGAAAAGAAAATTGTAAGAACAAAGCTCATCAAAGGAGAGGCCAGGATAGATGGAAGAGATTTAGATACTGTTAGACCTATATTTGTTGAGACCGGAGTTCTTAAAAATACCCATGGCTCGGCATTGTTTACTCGAGGTGAAACACAAGCTGTTGTCACAGCAACTCTAGGGTCACCAAGACAGGCTCAGCTCATTGATGCAATAGAAGGAGAATTTAAAGATCAATTTATGCTTCATTATAATTTTCCTCCTTATTCAGTTGGAGAAGCAGGTTTCATGTCTGGTCCAAAAAGAAGAGAGATTGGTCATGGAAAATTAGCAAGAAGAGCTCTAGAAGCCGTACTTCCTAGCCCTGATGATTTTCCTTACACCATAAGGGTTGTTTCAGAAATTACTGAATCAAATGGTTCCAGCTCTATGGCAAGCGTTTGTGGTTCAAGTTTAGCTCTAATGGATGCTGGAATACCTGTGCGTTCACCAGTAGCTGGAATTGCTATGGGACTTGTAAAAGAAGAAGAAGGTTTTGCGGTAATTACAGACATCTTAGGTGATGAAGATCATTTGGGGGATATGGATTTTAAAGTTGCAGGAACTTCAGAAGGAATAACAGCTCTTCAGATGGATATTAAGATTGATGGAATTACAGAAGAAATATTTGAAGTTGCTTTAGAGAAAGCTGAAAAAGCAAGAGCTCACATTCTTGAAAAAATGAATGAAGTAATTTCATCTTCAAGAAAAGAGCTTTCTGACAAAGCCCCGCAAGCCGTAGTAATACAAATTAATACAAAGAAGATAAGAGACGTCATTGGAAAAGGTGGAGAAACTATAAGAGCCCTTACTGCAGAGACAGGAGCCATTATTGAAGTAGAAGATGATGGCAAAGTTACAATCTATGGAGATACTCCTGAATCAAGAGCGTTAGCTTTAAGCAGAGTAGAAGAGATAACTGCAGTTCCAGAAGTAAATAAAATCTATACTGGGAAGGTTGCAAATATTATGGACTTTGGTGCTTTTGTAACAATCATGCCGGGAACAGATGGACTAGTTCATATCTCAGAAATTTCAGAAGAGAGAGTTGAAAAAGTTACTGACCACTTAACTGAAGGAGATGAAATAAAAGTTAAAGTTCTTGAAGTGGATCGTCAGGGAAAAATTCGCCTAACAATGAAAGGTTTAGAAGAGTAAAAAAATTTGTAATAAAGAATAATTTGTGTTAGACAATCTTTGTTTTAATTCACTTCATACTGTTAAATGGACTAGTCCAGAGTTTTCTGGGCGTTTGTTTAGCTAAAAATATGGGTGAAATATGAATGCTTTAAATATGTTGAAAGACTTGGTTGGATCTCTTACTGGGCTTGCCGTAGCTTTAATCGCTTTAGGCGTTGCTGCTGGTGTAGTATTCGGTGATGTTCCTTTTGTTGGTAGTGTCCTAGACAACCTACTTGGCCTTGTAAACACTTTAGGTGGTGAAGGTCTTGTTGGACTAATTGTTCTAGCGGTTCTACTGGACATGTATAGATAAGTCTCAACTTAGCTATTATTGGAAAGGGGGCCTCTTAGGGGTACCCCTTTCTTTTTTTTAAAAGCTTTATAAGAGGGTTAGCATGTTAGATTTTGTAAGTAAATTTCAAGGAATTCTTTGGGAAACCACTAAGTTCTTGGCTTTAGTTGTTGCAGTATCCATTCTGATATCAATGTTATTTGGTACAGGGGTACCATTCTTTGGTGGTATTCTAGAAAATACACAGGGTGTAATAGCACTTCTTGGTTCAGAAGGTCTAGGATTGATTATCGCGATAATTATTATTCTTAGTGTTTGGAACTCAAGATCAAACTAAAAAAGGAATTTATAAAAAGGCATCTTTTAAGATGCCTTTTTTTTTGGAAACTCATGTGAAAGTACAAAAAAGGCAAGTAAAGATTCAAGATGGAATCCTGATAGATGATTCTAAAGGTAGTTCTTTGGCGGCAGATTTATTTTTACCTCCCAATGATGATGTAAAAAGACCAGCTATATTATTTATCCACGGAGGTGGGTGGAGAGAAGGAGATAGAAGCCAGCTTAGAGGTTATGCGATTTTGTTAGCACGTTTAGGTTTTGTAACTCTTTGTACTTCTTATCGCCTTTCAACTGAAGCAGTATGGCCTGCTCAAATACGAGATATTAACTGTGCATTGAGATACTTAAGAACACATGCTGATAACTTGGGAATAGATAAAGAAAGAGTAGGGGTGAGTGGCAATTCAGCTGGAGGACACCTTGCATTGATGGCAGCAACTAAGATTAAAAAATTTGGAGGACAGGGTTACAATAATGATGAGTCCTCTCATGTAAAGGCCGTTTGCGCAATATATCCGCCAGCAAGAATTAAAAAATTAGATAATACTGACCCTTTGGATAATGCTTTTTTAGCCTTAATGGGAGAGGAAGCTGAACAGAGTGACTATGATGCAGCTAGTCCTATAAATTATATAAATAAGGATTATGTTCCTACCATGTTAGTTCACGGCTCTGCAGATAATATAGTTAAACTTCGCGACAGTAATGATCTGTATAAAAAGTTACTTAAATATAATATTCCAGCAGAGATACATATATTCTCAGAAGAAGATCATGCTTTCGATGGCAAGAATGAATATGGTAGAGTAGTAGCTGACCTTCAAGGTCTATTCTTTTTAAAATACTTATGATGAATAAAATAAAAATAAAACCAACTGCAGGTAATGTAGGGGTCGAAATCCATGGGGTAGACCTCTCTAAAAAAGTTCCTGATTTATTATTTAACGAGATTAAAGATGCATTTATTGAGAATGGATTAATTTTTTTTAGAGATCAAAACCTGACTCCTAAAGAGCACATCAGATTTGCTGAACAATGGGGTAAGATTAATATAAATCGCTTCTTTGCAAAAGTTGATGGGTATGACCAGGTAGCAGAAGTACGCAAAGAGCCAGATCAGAAAGGGAACATAGGAGGTGAATGGCATACTGATCATTCTTATGACCAGATCCCTGCTTTAGGTTCTATACTCTTGGCTAAAGAGATCCCTAGTTGCGGAGGTGATACTTTATTTGCTTGTATGTATAAGGCATACGAAAACTTATCTAATGGTATGAAAGTTGCTTTAGAAGGCCTCAATGCCGTTCATTCCAGTAGACATATATTTGGAGAGGGTTCCGTTTATTCCAAATCATCAAAAGGCAGAATAGTTAACTCTGAGCTTGCAACCCAAGATGCCATACACCCAGTGATAATTACTCATCCTGAAAGTAAGAAGAAAGCGCTTTATGTAAATAGAGCTTTTACATTAAGGTTTGAAGGGTGGACAAACGAAGAATCTAGACCATTATTAGATTATTTATATGATCACGCGGCCGGTGAAAATAACACTACCAGATTTAAGTGGTCTCCGGGTTCTATAGCTTTTTGGGATAATCGTTGCACTTGGCACAATGCATTAAATGATTATCATGGAGAAAGAAGACTCATGCATCGAATCACCTTAGAGGGTTCAGCTTTGGTCTAATTATTTTAAATTCTTCCTATCTAAAGACTCCCTTATAACCCTGCACTCTTCTTCATTAAGCTTAAACTTAGTTAAGAGATATGCACCTATCAGGCAACAGGCAAGAGGAAAAAGGCAATAGAGTGTTGCTAACACAAATTTAACTTCAAATGTTTGCTCTTGATTCGGAAGAAATCCTGCAAGCTGAAGACTAAAGCCAGTCAGTAAAAGCATTACACCTGCAGAAGCTTTGTAAATAAAACTCCATGCTGCAAAATAAGAACCTTCTTTCCTTTCTCCTGTTAAGTTCTCATCATAGTCTATTACGTCTGCCTGAATAGAAGGGCCTACAGTACTGCCACAACCATTGGCAAGCCCAGCAAAAAAAGCAGCTACCAATACATAAATAATTTTTGTATTTACGTCATCGATAAAGAGTATTAAAAACATTGATCCAAATGAGACACCAGTTAGAGTCATTGATGCAATCCACAGTCTAATTTTTCCAAATTTTATTGAAAGGGGGAGCCAAAAAGGAACAGAAAAAGCAGAAGGTATGAGGTAGCAAAGAATAAACAGAGGAGCCCAGTGCGCTGCGCCAACAATATATTGAGCTACATATAATGTTAATACAGCTATTGCTGCACTTCCTACATGCTCTATAAAAGTTGCGATAATTAGCAATCTAGCATGCGGGTTTTCCCAAACATCTTTATAAGCTTTATAAGGATTTTTTAATTCACGATTCGAGTAGTCTGATCTTTCCTTTAGTTTATAAACAGAATAAATAATCAGAATAGAGGTAATTACAACTGCTACTATTGAGTGGTTAAATATAATCTCTCTTAGTGACTCTCTATTATCTTGCTCTGCGGTGATAAACAAATAAAAGCTAATTAGTGATAGTGCAGAACCTATTGTGTAGAAAAAATGGCGCACTCCAAAAATCTTACTTCTTTCATGATAGTCCGATGAAAGTTCTGCACCCAATGAAAGGTGAGGAACAACAAATATAGTCATCGAGGTATAAAAACCTAGAATACCAATTGCAAACCAAAGAGTAAGAAGCTTTTCATCTTCATATTGAGGGGGGAAGAAAACCATGAGGTAAAATAAAGATATAGGCACTATGCTTATTAGCAGCCAACTCCTTCTTCTTCCTAAGGACCACTTTGTTTTATCAGATAAATAGCCAACCAGAGGATCATTAATTGCATCCCACACTCTAGAGATACTAAAGATTAATCCAACTATGGCTGGAGCTATTAATAAAATATCCGTTGCAAACTTCATTACATAGACAGCCATTAGTAGGTACATATATCCTGCACCTATAGCGGGAGAGCCATAAATAAAACTATCCTTAAGGCTGAATTTAGATCCTTCTTGATTAGTCATGCTTTGTAGATTTTACAGTTAATAAAACTGCAGAAACTAGAAATTTAAGATTTTAATTTATGGTTTTTGTTTAAATGTCTTTATTTGCGTTTGAATATACTTCAGAGCTTTCAAGGTTAACTTCTTGCTTAGTTTCATAAAGGTCATCATGAGAAACTTCTATTTTAGGATTTGGTTCGAGACTATCTGATGCTGGAGGATTGGCTATTTCTTTAAGTAAACCCCAGAACCAAAGAGCTAAATGACTTATTAAATAAATCGCAGCCAAACCGACTGCAATATACAGAATCCCCACAATCAATAGCCATAATATGTCTACCATAATGCTTCCCCCAGAAACTATACTTATCTTATATTAGATGGAGAGTTTTATAAAGTTTCGAGCTGGTGGTTATGGGTGGACTTGAACCACCGACCCCGGCATTATGAATGCCGTGCTCTAACCAGCTGAGCTACATAACCAAGATGCGGATTTTATGAGTCTGAGAGTATAAAGTCGAGTAGGGATTACACATTAAATCTAAAATGAATAATATCTCCATCTTTAACAATATATTCACTGCCTTCAGACTTTAGTTTACCCGCTTCTTTTGCTCCTGATTCACCGCTGTAGTTTATGAAATCTTCAAAACCAATTGTTTCAGCTCTGATAAAGCCTTTTTCAAAATCAGTGTGAATTTCCCCAGCAGCTTGAGGCGCTGTTGCGCCAGATTTTATGGTCCAAGCTCTAACTTCTTTTACTCCTGCAGTAAAATAAGTTTGCAAAGAAAGCATTTCATAACTTGCTCTTATGAGTTTATTTAAACCTGGTTCATCCATACCTAAATCTTCTAAGAATTCTTTGCCTTCTTCTTGATCTAATTCTGCAATTTCGGCTTCTATTTGATTGCAGAGTATCAGTACTTGAGAGTTATTAGATTCTGCATAATTAACTAGATCATCAACTAAGGAGTTTTTTTCCTCTAGATCCTCTACATTTGCTATATAAAGGCATGGTTTTGTTGTTATTAGCTGTAATTCTTTAAAATATTCTGCATTTTTGATATAAAAATCTGAGTGTCTACCGAGAACCCCTTTATTTAATTCAGCTTCTAGAGATTCAAGCCTTTCCTTGGCAGCTAATACTTCTTTATCGCCACCTCGTGATGCCTTTTCAAGTTTTTGTTTTGCATTTGAGATAGTCTCAAGGTCTGCGAGTAGTAATTCTGTTTCTACTGTCTCTAGATCTATAACCGGATTTATTTCATTATGAACATGAGTGATATCATCATTTTCAAAGCACCTTACGACATGGATAATTGCTTGTGTTTCTCTAATATGAGAAAGAAATTTATTTCCAAGACCTTCTCCTTCTGATGCTCCTTTTACTAACCCTGCTATATCAACAAATTCTGTGGTTGTAGGTATGACTTTTTCAGGGTTTACAATTTCAGCTATAGAGCTAAGCCTGAAGTCAGGAACTGGGACTATTCCCTTATTCGGTTCAATCGTACAAAACGGAAAGTTTTGTGCTTCTATGCCAGCAGAAGTAAGGGCATTAAAAAGAGTAGACTTCCCAACATTAGGCAAACCAACTATTCCACATTTTACGCTCATAGATTATCTGTCCATATTTGTATGCAGTTTCAACATTGCTTCTTGCCATTTAGACTGAATAACCAGATCTATAGTCTCTAAAGAATCTCTCATGTTTGTTTCTATCAGATCTCTTTCTTTACTAGTTGGTTTTGTTAAAACATATTTTGTTACATCTTTTTCTTTGCCTGGGTGCCCAATGCCAATTCTTAACCTTTTAAACGATGATTCTCCGTTAAGATGGTCAATTATGTTTCTTAGACCGTTATGACCTCCATGACCCCCCATCTCTTTAAATTTTAAATTACCAAAAGGTAAATCCAAGTCATCATGTACTATTAGGATCTGGCCAATGGGGATGTTTAGAAAGCTTTTTGTCTTTTTCACCGCTATCCCACTTTCATTCATATAATGGTCTGGTTTCAGCAAGTGAAGCGTTGTATTAAAAGCTAATACTTTTCCGTAACTGCCTAGAAATTTTTTCTCTTTCTTTAATTCAATGTCGTATTTGTCAGCAAGAATATCTATAAAGTCTTCTCCAACGTTATGTCGAGTATGTTCGTACTGTTTACCGGGGTTTCCTAGCCCCACAATGAGTATACTCATGAATAGAATAGGGAAGTAATCCGGAAGCCCTTATTATTCAGAGTCACCTTCTGTACTTTCAGAATCCTCAGAACCTTCCTCGCCTTCACCTTCCTCTCCTTCTTCACCTTCTTCACCTTCAGATTCAACAATTTCAGGTTCAATCTCTATAACTTTAGCTTCTGTAACAGAAACTACAGCTTGGTCTCTATCTTCGCCTAAAGCTAATATAGGAATTTCAACTCCCTCAGGTAGCTTCAGAGCTGAAAGAAATACTGAATCTCCTATGTCCATTTCTTCTACGTCTACTTCTAAAAACTCAGGTAAGTTCGATGCAAGACAACTAATGTCAATATCATTGATTAGATGAGATACAACCCCTCCATGCATTTTCACTCCGACACAAGATTCTTCATTTATGAATCTTATGGGTACAGAAATACTAATTTTTGTATCCGGGTTAACTCTCATCAGGTCTGCGTGAAGAACTCTTTCAGTAGCAGGATGACGCTGGATCTCTTTGATAATTACATTTTCTACTTTTCCTGCGACTGAGATACTAAGAATTTGAGTCGTGAATCCAGGTACCGATGATGCTTTAGAAATATCTTTTTCAAGAATTGAGATCCTTAGAGGATCTTTAGATCCACCATAGATAACAGCAGGTACTGAGCCACTTCTTCTTAAAAGTCTACTTGAAGACTTGCCTTCTATTTCTCTATTCTCAGCGTTTAAACTTACTTGCTCACTCATCTCTTGTCTCCATATCTATAAGAACATTGCGCTTATAGATTCTTCGTTATTAACTCTTCTAATTGCTTCTGCCAAAGTTGGTGCCATAGTGATTGTTCGAATCTTCTTACAGGCCTGTGCTTCTTCAGAGAGCGGTATGGTATCCGTTACAACCAATTGATCAAGCTTTGATTTAGAAATTTTTTCTATAGCATTGCCCGATAAGACAGGATGAACAATGTAAGCATAGACTTTAGTGGCTCCATTTTCTTTTAATGCTGAGGCAGCATTGCATAAAGTTCCGGCCGTATCAGCTATGTCATCAACAATAATACAGTCTTTATTTTCAACATCGCCAATCACATTCATGACTTCAGATTGGTTAGCTTCATCTCTTCTTTTATCAATAATGGCTAGATCAGAAAGTCCTAGTACCTTAGCTAGTGCTCTTGACCTAACAACACCACCAACGTCAGGAGAAACCACCAGCTGCTTATCCGAATTCATTTTCACGATATCGTCTCTCATTACTTTCGTTCCATAGACGTTATCAACTGGTATATCAAAAAAACCTTGGATTTGCTCGGAATGCAATTCCACAGTTAAGACGCGATCTATTCCTGATCGTTCCAATATATCGGCCATAACTTTTGCGCTTATTGGAACTCTTTCAGACCTTACTCTTCTGTCTTGTCTGGCGTATCCGTAATAAGGAACAACGGCTGTAATTCTTCCGGCAGAAGACCTTTTGAGTGCATCTACCATTATTATAAGTTCGAGGAGGTTGTCACCAGCTGGAGCGCAAGTAGGTTGAATTAAGAAAACATCCTTTCCTCTAACATTTTCTTGTATGCCAATACTAATTTCACCATCGCTGAAGGTTTCTACTTTAGCTTCACCCAGTCTAATTCCTAATTCTTTAGAAATTGCTTCAGATAGGCCTTTATTTCCATTACCGGAGAACAAAACTAGCCCATTTCTTTGAGAATTCATCATATCTATCTTACCTCACAAGACTTGGCTGGGGTGGATGGATTCGAACCATCGCATGGCGGCATCAAAAGCCGCTGCCTTACCGCTTGGCTACACCCCAATTCAATGGCGCGTATTTTATTCTAAAATCTGTAATAAAGGTGAATGATCTAAACTTTTTACTAAAAAAGCTTCAGGTAGGAGGATCAGCTTACTTTCCGCATCTTCTTTTGAATCACATTCCATAAAAATTGCCGATCCTGTACCAGTTAGCTGAGGATTGCCCAATATTTCAAGTTTTTGAAACAGAATATCTAGTTCCTTATAATTTTTCCTAGCCCACTCTGTAAAAGAATTTAGCCTGTTTCCTTGTAAGAAATCATCCTTAGAGACGATAATTTCATTATTTACATCTAAACCGTCAAAAGCTAATTTTGTGCTTATCTTTGTTTCAGGTAAGAACAACAAGAACCAGCTTTCCTTCAATTCCAAAGAAGAGAAAATTTCCCCTCTTCCTTCTGACCAACAAGAATAACCATTGATAAAGAAAGGAATGTCTGACCCTAACTTGAGACCTAAATTTTGTAGTTCTTGTTTACTGTAATTTAGATTCCATATTTTATTGAGAGCAATGAGGGTGGCAGCGGCGTCAGAACTTCCGCCACCCAAACCTTTTTGTTGAGGGATATTTTTTGTCAGATTAATCTCTACTCCCAATGTGGAATTAGAGTCATTTCTTATTAGCTCTGCTGCTTGGATTACCAGATTATTTTCTATAGGAGGGGATTCATTTAAAACAATTTCACCTTTAGTTAAGTAAAACTCTAAGACATCAAAAAAGTTGATAAAGCTAAAGTAACTCGAGATATCATGATAACCATCACTTCTTTTTCCTAAGACTTGTAAATGAAGGTTTAGTTTTGCTGGAGCTTTAATTGACAGTTTATTCAATGTAATTTTTATTAATTATTTCTAGTTGCATTTCGTTATTCTCAATAATAATCTTTTTGGGTAGCTTAAACCCATTAACAGAGCTAATACCATCTGGGTACTTGACGTTCCAATTTAAGGGAAGTGTATGCTCTAAACCAAGTAAATTTTTAAGAAGGTTCTTTAGAGAAAGACTCTCTTGACTAAATTGATACCGAGTATTAATTTCATTTTCATAGAATAAATCACTTATATTTAATTTTTCATCCAATAGAAAATAAAATTTCTTTTCTGGAAGTAAATAGTTTTTTCCAATTTTCAATTCAATTGAATTTTCAATCTTTTTTATCACAAAATAGCCTGTTTCCTTGATATCGTAGATCGAAGCCTTAAACTTGCCTTCAAGAGTGTAGTTAGATTGGAACTGAATATCTTTTAATTCCGAATTCTTTATTAATTGAGGTTTGGTACTGCAACTAATAAGAAAAAGACTAGTTATAATAAAAAATATTAATAATCTAAAATTTAAATAATGAGAATTCATAGCTTAATAACAAATCTTGAAGGTTTAACAGGATGATTGAAAGCATTTTATCTAAATTATCAGAGATTGCTTCTAGATATAGAGAAATTGAAGACTTGCTTAGTCAACCAGATGTTACGAGCGATCAAGAAAATTACATAAAAATTTCAAAGGAATATTCAGATCTATCGCCGGTAGTTAACGGCTACAATGAATATCTGAAAGCTCAGAATGGCCTTGAAGAGGCTCTTGCTCTTTCCAAAGACGAGGACCCGGAAATGAGGGCGATGGCAGAAGGTGAGATATCAGAGTTAAAAGAAAGAACCCTAGATCTTGAAGGAGAAATTAAGAAACTTCTTTTGCCTAAAGATCCAGATGATTCTAAGGATGTATTTTTAGAAGTGAGAGCAGGAGCTGGTGGCGACGAGGCTGCTCTGTTTGCAGGGGATTTATTCAGAATGTATTCAAGATTAGCAGAACGAAATAATTGGAAAATGGAAGTTGTCAATATACGAGAAGGAGATCACGGAGGCTATAAAGAGCTTGTTACTCGAATAGAAGGTGCGAATGTCTATAAGCAACTTAAATTTGAAGCCGGTGTCCATAGAGTGCAAAGAGTTCCTTCTACTGAGTCTCAAGGAAGAATTCATACCTCAGCTTGCTCAGTAGCTGTTCTTGCTGAAATGGATGCTTTACAAGAAATTGTTATTGATAAGAGCGACCTTAGGGTTGATACATTCAGAGCTTCCGGAGCTGGAGGTCAGCATGTAAACAAAACAGACTCAGCAGTCCGTTTAACACACACTCCTTCAGGAATAGTTGTTGAGTGCCAAGATGGAAGGTCGCAGCACAAGAATAAAGAAAAAGCCATGTCCTTGCTAAAAGCTAAACTCTTGGATTCAGAAAAAGAAAAAAAAGATGCTGAGCAAGCTGAAAATAGAAAGGTGATGGTGGGTTCTGGTGATAGATCAGAAAAGATAAGAACATATAATTTTCCTCAAAACAGGATAACGGATCATAGAATAGAAATGTCTGTGCATAATTTAGCTGGCTTTCTTGACGGCGATATGGGAACGATGATTTCTTCTTTATTAGAAGAGAACCAAGCCAGAGCTTTAGCAAATTTAGAAAAAAGTTCTATATGACAAGGCTTCTTGCTTCCGATTTACTAAAAGAACAGATTTTAATAAACAAAAATACCAACTGTGATCGTGTTGATTTAGAGCAGATATTTCTTTTTATATTAAAGGTAACTAGGTCAGATTTTTATAGCAAATCCCACTATCTTAGTTCGGAAGATTATAAGAATTTAGGTGATATGATAAATAGGCGAAATGATGGAGAGCCTCTAGCTTATATAGTAGGAAAGATAGGCTTTTGGAATATTGATTTAAAAGTTAATAAGCATGTTCTGGTACCAAGACCGGAAACTGAAACTATCATGGAGCTGGTTTTAGATTCCTTTGACCAGCAATCAATTAAAATCTTAGATGCCGGAACTGGTAGCGGAGCAATTGCCCTTGCGTTGGCATCTGAGAGAAAAAATTGGTTAATTTATGCATTAGAAAAATCCGAAAATTCGATAAAAATTGCTATAGATAACATGAATAATCTCGGACTCCATGTTGGTTTCTTTAGGTCAAACTGGTTAGACGCGATTCAATCATCTTCTCTTGACGTTGTAGTTAGTAACCCTCCTTATATTGATGCTAATGATCTACGATTAAAAGCTGATGGAGTTTCTAAGGAGCCAATAGAAGCTTTAGTTTCAAAAGATCAAGGCTTTGCAGATTTAAATAAAATAATAAAAGATAGTTTTAGATGTTTAGTTAAGGGAGGAAGGATCTTCGTAGAGCACGCTCCTGAACAAAGCGATTTAGTCGAAGAATTTTATGAAGAATCTAACTATACTGCCATAGAGGTACATAAAGACCTTAACGGTGATAATAGAGTTTCAAGTGGAATAAAAAATTAAAAAAAGAGGGTATTGAATTGTTTCTTGAAGGTTATTTAGAAGGCTATTATGGCAGGTTGTTGTCTTGGAAGGACAGATCAATATTGTTAAAAACACTCTCTCAGCTTGAAATGAATACGTATATTTATGGGCCTAAAGAAGATCCTTACCACAGAATAGATTGGTTTAAGCTTTACCCTGATAAAGAATTAAAAAATCTTAAAAACTTTAAAAAAGAAGCAACTAAACTAGGGATAACGCCTTATTTCTCTTTATCACCTGGCCTTTCTTTCAAAGGTGATGAAGAACTAGATTTAAAAAAATTGAAAAAGAAATACGCTCAACTTCAGTCAATCGGTTTTAAGGATTTTGCTATTTTCTTCGATGATATTGAGTCTGAGCGTGATGAAGGATTAGGAAAAATGCATGGCCTTATAGTGAAAGAACTGTCAGAATTTTTAAAAAAAGATTCTTCCAGCTCTTTAATGTTTTGCCCCACGGTCTATTGCAATAGCTTTGCAAAAGACAACATTTCTAATTCTACATATTTAAAAGGTTTATCTGAAACAGTCCCAAACAATCTACCGATGCTTTGGACAGGCAAACAAGTTGTGAGTCAATATATAGATGATCAGGAAATTGAAGAATTAAATAAAGTCATAAGTAACCCAATAGTTGTTTGGGATAATTATTATGCAAACGATTATTGTCCTACTAAGTTCTATATTGGATCTTACCGAGGTCGAAATATTACTAAAAAGGCTATTCAAGGCATAGGGTTAAACCTTACCGGTTTACCGATGACAGATAGTATTATTTTACACCACTTAAAAGGCAACATGAGTACCGAGAAAATTTTAAAGGAGTTCGGAGTTCCTCTAGATTTTAACGCTCTTATACCTTTTTTCGATGGGCCATTTGAAGATTTACCTGAATTGAATACCCTCGAGGACATTCAAAACTTAATCAACCTTTCTAACGAGCTATGTATCAATTGGAAGAGCCCTCTTCAGCTTGAATGGTCACCTTTTTTGTGGGATTTTTTCAATCAGTTACATTTCTTAAAAAAAATTAAATCTGGTGCTGATAAAAAGACACTTGAAGCTTGGGCTTCCCGAAGATATTCTGGTCCGCTATTTAAATCTATATTTATTGAAAAGAACGAAGAGAGGTAAGAAATGTTAGGAAATATGATGCAAGGCCAATTATTAATATCTGGTCTTATAGAACATGCTGAGGCTTATCATGCAGATGCAGAAATTGTATCGAGGACGGTTGAAGGGCCTATACATCGTTACACTTTTTCAGATGCAGCCAAAAGGTCTCGTCAATTGGCTAATGCTTTAACGAAGTTAGGTCTTGAAAAGGGCGATACTATAGGAACTTTAGCTTGGAACACTTATAGGCATTTTGAACTGTACTTCGGAGTTTCTGGAATAGGGTGTGTGGTCAATACCGTGAACCCACGACTTTTTCCTGAACAACTCACTTATATTATTAATCATGCAGATAATAAATATTTATTCATAGATTTATCATTTGTGGAATTATTGGAATCTATTTCTGCTAGTTTAAATGGCATCAAAGGAGTTGTGATCTTGACGGATAATGACAACATGCCAGAAACAACCTTAGAGAATGTTATTTGCTACGAAGACTTAATAGCGGCTGAATCAGAAGATTTCTCCTGGCCTGAATTTGATGAGAATACTGCTTCAAGTCTATGTTATACCTCTGGGACCACAGGAGATCCTAAAGGAGTTTTATACTCTCATAGATCTACTATTCTTCATGCCTGGATTGTTAGTACAGGCAATGTAGCTAACGTTTCGAGCTCAACAGTCATATTGCCCGTAGTCCCGATGTTCCATGTCAATGCATGGGGAATACCTTATGCGGCTGCTATGTTAGGAGCTAAATTAGTGTTTCCAGGACCAGCCTTGGATGGAGCTTCTGTTTTTGAGCTGATAGATTCTGAAAAACCAGATTTATTGATGGGCGTTCCTACGGTTTGGTTAGGTTTACTTCAATATCTTAAAGAAACTAACCAAACTCTCGATTCTGTTAAGAATGCCCTTGTGGGAGGGGCAGCAGCGCCAAGAGCCATGATTCAAGAATTTGAAGAGAAGCATGATGTTTTCTTGATGCACGGATGGGGTATGACCGAGATGAGTCCATTAGGAACGGCAACTAGCAGGACTGATGCAATGAATGATATGGATATTGAGGATCGTTACGACCTGCAACAAAAACAAGGGAAAGCTTTTTTTGGTCTAGAAATGACGATAGCAGACGATGAAGGCAATGAATTACCTAAAGATGGAGTTGCTTTTGGCAGGTTATTGGTTAAAGGGCCAACAATAGTAGAGAGATACTTTAAGAGTAATCAGAGCGCGATGGATGCGAATGGCTGGTTTGATACTGGTGATGTAGCAAAGATACATCCTGAAGGTTATATGGAGATTGTAGATCGTAGCAAAGACGTAATAAAGTCAGGCGGGGAGTGGATAAGCTCCATAGATCTTGAGAATACTGCTGTTGGGCACCCTGGAGTAGGAGAGGCTTGTGTTATAGGTGTATTGCATGAAAAATGGGATGAAAGACCAGTATTATTAATTGTTAAAGCAGCTAATGCAGATCCTACTAAAGATGACATACTAGGTTATTTGGAAGATAAGGTAGCTAAATGGTGGCTCCCTGATGATGTCATTTTTGTCAATGAATTACCGCATACAGCCACTGGAAAACTCTTAAAAACAAATTTAAGAGATGAATATAAGAATTATTTAATAAATAAATAGGAGAATGCAATGATTGGATTAGTACCAGCAGAAAAATTAGTAGATTATGTAGGACAAGATATAGGGTCGTCTGATTGGTTTGAAGTAGATCAAGACAGAATTAATATGTTCGCTGACTCTACTTTAGATCATCAATTTATCCATGTTGACACAGAAAAGGCCACGCCTTTATTTGGATCTACTATAGCTCATGGCTTCTTATCTTTGTCTCTACTGCCTCATTTAACCTCACAAGCTGTTTTAGCTCCTGAAAATTTAAAAATGGTCTTCAACTACGGACTCGATAAGGTCAGGTTTATTAATCCTGTTAATGTCGGTGCTAAAGTAAGAACTCATAGTAAGTGTGTATCTGTTGAGGATAAGGGTGATGGTCGATACCTAATGAAAACTGAAGTCATAATGGAGATAGAAGACGTTGAAAAACCAGCTTACATAGCTGAAACGCTATCTATGTTTATTACATAAATTGATATGAAAAAATCTACTACTAATCTTAAGGACAAGGTAGTTAGCAGAGCTGTTAGTTCACTCAGGAAGAATAAAAGAATTGAACAGATAAAACCTGCATCTGCAGGATAGGTTATTTTTCTAATTTAGATTTAAGAATATCGTTAACTTGTCTCGGGTTAGCTTTTCCTTGGGAGGCTTTCATTACTTGCCCTACAAAGAAACCAAAGAGCCTATCTTTCCCTGATCTATACTGTTGAAGTTGTTCGGGATTGCTTTCGATTACTTCATCAATCATCGATTCTATTTCTTTATTATCAGTAACCTGCTCTAGACTTTCATCTTTGATAATGGCATCAACTTCTTTTCCTGAAGACCACATCTTCTCAAAGATATCTTTAGCTATTTTTCCTGAAATAGTTCCATCTTCTATTCTACCAATTAGTTGTCCAAGTTTATTTGAAGATACTTTAGACTCTTTAATACTTAAATTTTCATTATTTAATTCTGCTAAGAATTCACCCATTATCCAATTGGCAGATAATTTGGGTGAATTAGACTCTTTAGTTACTTCTTCAAAGAAGTTAGCTAAATCTTTGTCAGCAGCTAAAAGGCTAGAATCATATTCGCTTAGCTTATAGATTTCCATCAGTCTAATTTTTTTCTCGTTAGGCAGTTCCGGCATTGTTTCTTTTACTGAATTTATGAATTCTTCATCTAAAATAACAGGTAAAAGATCTGGCTCTGGAAAGTAACGATAATCATTAGCAAATTCTTTAGATCTCATGGGTCTTGTAGTATTTTTTTGAGAATCATACAACCTTGTCTCTTGTGCAATTGTATTGCCTGATTCAATTTCATTAATTTGTCTGTTTATCTCATAATGGATTGCTTTCTCGACAAACCTAAAAGAATTGACGTTCTTGGTTTCTGTTCTTGTACCTAATTCAGTTTCACCTACTTTTCTGACTGAAACATTGGCATCACATCTCATCGAGCCTTCTGCCATATTTCCATCCGATATATTTAGATATCTGATAATCGAATGTATAGACTTAAGGTAAGACACGGCTTCTTCAGGAGAGCTGATCTCAGGCTCTGAGACAATTTCAATTAGAGGAGTGCCAGCTCTGTTTAGGTCTATGCCCGATTGTCCTTCAAAGTCTTCATGCAGTGATTTTCCAGCGTCTTCTTCAAGGTGTGCTCTTGTCACTCCTATCCTTTTTGTAGAACCATCTTCCAGTTCAATATCTAAATGCCCATTTTCTACTATAGGCTTGTCCATTTGACTTATTTGATAGCCTTTTGGTGAATCAGGGTAGAAATAATTCTTTCTTGCAAAGCTAGTTGGGCTGTTTATCTCAGCGTTCAAAGCAATTCCCAATTTGATAGCCATTCTAAGTACTTCTTCGTTAAGAACGGGTAGCACTCCTGGCATTGCCAAATCAACATTACAAGCTTGAGTGTTTGGAGAGGCGCCAAAATTAGTACTGGCTCCTGAAAAAAGCTTTGAATTTGTGGAAAGTTGAACATGAATCTCTAATCCAATCACCGCCTCCCATTGATTTTTATTAATCATATTTTCTATAATTCCGGTGATTCTTTGTGCCAGTTGGTCGCTTCTTGAAAGTGATGAGCAGCGGATAGCAATTTTCCTTCTTCAAGGGAATTGCCTACTAGCTGAAGTCCCAAAGGTAAGCCTTTATAACTTCCACAAGGAAAAGATATTCCTGGTAGTCCAGCTAAGTTTGCAGGAATAGTAAATATGTCCTGAAGGTACATATCTATCGGATCATTTTTTTTCTCACCTGTCTTGAAAGACGTACCTGGTGTTGTTGGAGATAAGATCATGTCTACAGATTTAAAAGCCTCTGTGAAATCATTTGCAATTAATCTTCGACATTTTTGGGCTTTGAGGTAATAAGCATCGTAATAGCCAGCAGACAGAGCATAAGTGCCGATTAGTATTCTGCGTTTTACTTCTGATCCAAAACCTTCACTTCTAGTTCTCATGTAAAGATCTTCAAGACTTTTAGGTTCTTCACACCTAAATCCGTATCGAACTCCATCGTAACGTGACAAATTAGCTGAGCATTCAGCAGGTGCTAAAACATAATAAACAGGAAGTGAGAGGTCTATATTAGGAAATGATATTTCTTCTATTGTCGCTCCCAAGTTTTTATAAACTTCTATGGCTTCTTCAGTTGATTTCCTAACGTAGTCTGGCATTTCTTGCTCAAAGAATTCCTTTGGCAGTCCTATTTTTAATCCTGAAATATCATTATTTATCTCTTTAGGGTAGTCAGGTACTTCAATGTTAAGGCTTGTTGAATCTTTAGGATCATGTCCAGACATATCAGAGAGTAATAAGGCAGCATCTTCTGCAGTTCTAGCAAGAACACCTCCTTGGTCGAGACTGGAGGCAAATGCAATCATGCCATAACGAGAAACCCTACCGTAAGTAGGCTTTATGCCAGTTAATCCGCAAAGGGCTGCTGGTTGTCTAATCGACCCTCCAGTGTCTGTAGCAGTAGCAGCTGACGCTAATCTAGCAGCAACACAGGCTGCAGAGCCTCCCGATGAACCTCCAGGGACATAATTCAAGTCCCAAGGGTTCTTCACTTCACCAAAGAAGCTAGTTTCATTGGACGAGCCCATGGCAAATTCATCCATATTAGTTTTACCAAGCATCACAACACCCTGATCAAATAGTTTTGAGACAACTGTTGAGGAATAGGGTGCTTTAAAATTAGAAAGCATCTTCGACCCGCAGGTCGTTAATACATCTTCAGTACAAAAGATATCTTTATGAGCAATAGGAATGCCATCAAGTGTTAATGCTTTTCCTTTGCTGTATCTATCATCTGCTTCATTAGCTTGTTTTAATGCAAGCTCTTCAGTGACTGTTATGTAGCTATTTATAGAAGGATCTTTAGATTTTATTCTTTTTAAATACTCTTGGGTAAGTTCTACTGAACTAAAAGATGATTCTCTTAGGCCATCTAGTTGTTGTTTTAGTGTTAGTTCATGGAGTTCCATTCTAGTTTTCACCTTCTATCACTTTAGGAACTAAAAAAAGACCTGATTGAACCAGTGGAGCAGATTCCTGCATTTTCTCTCTCTGATTAATTTCTGTGACTTCATCTTTCCTTGTGGGTTGAGATAAATTTAGAGGGTGAGACATAGCTTCTACACCATCTGTATTCGCTGAATTGAGCTTTTCAAAAAGGCCCAATATCTCATCCAACTCCCCCTTTAATGATGGAAAGCTATTTTCATCTATATTTATTCTTGCTAGATAAGCAATTTCTTTTAATTCTTTGTCTGAAAGTGACATTTAAACATTACCTTATTCCTAAAAAACGCTAATGTAGCACATTGTTGCTTGCTCAAAAACTATGCTGTTGCTAGAGTTACAAATCTGTTATCTTCAAATTTAGAAATTACGTTATTTTAGAACTATGTTAAAACGCTTAAGAGGCCTGTTTTCAAACGATTTATCAATTGATTTAGGCACTGCCAACACTTTAGTTTATGTAAAAGAAAAAGGAATCATCTTGGATGAACCCTCTGTTGTCGCAATAAGAACCGTTAATGGCCAGAGAACAGTCGTAGCCGTAGGCACTGAAGCAAAAAAGATGTTAGGCAGAACTCCGGGTAATATTACAGCTATTAGGCCACTCAAAGATGGTGTAATTGCAGATTTTCAGGTCACTGAAGAGATGTTGAAGCATTTTGTCCAAAGAGTTCACGACGATAGTTTTGTCAGACCTAGCCCTAGAGTCCTAGTGTGTGTCCCTTGTCAATCAACTCAAGTAGAAAGGCGAGCTATACGCGAATCTGTTCTTAAGGCTGGAGCCAGAGAGGTTCGACTAATAGAAGAACCAATGGCTGCTGCTATAGGGGCAGGACTTCCTGTTGAAGAAGCAAGTGGTTCAATGGTAGTTGATATTGGAGGAGGGACATCCGAAGTGGCAATACTGGCTTTAAATGGCGTTGTCTATGCAAATTCTTTAAAAGTAGGAGGAGATAAGCTTGATGAGTCAATAATCTCTTATGTAAGAAGAAATCAGGGCGTATTGATAGGTGATGCTACCGCAGAGAGAATTAAACACACAATTGGTACTGCCTCTCCTGACTCTGAAATTATAGAGATGGAAGTGAGAGGGCGTAACTTGGCAGAAGGCATACCTATAACCTTTCAGATGAATAGTAAACAAGCTTATGATGCTATGCTAGAACCTCTTTCTGCAATCGTTCAAGCCATAAGAACTGCTCTTGAACAATCGCCACCGGAGCTAAGTGCTGATATTTCTGAACGCGGTATTGTTTTGACTGGGGGTGGGGCGATGCTTAGAGATTTAGATATCCTTATATCAAATCAAACTGGGATTCCAGTATTGGTCGCAGAAGAACCTTTGACTTGTGTTGCTAAAGGAGGAGGAAGTGCACTTGAAATTATGGATAAGTACGATATTGACCTTCTCTCAACAGAATAGTAAATAAAAGATTTCCATATTATTTTAGCCTGAGTATCATTCGATAATGCTCAGAAAAGAACATAAGGTTTCTCACATAAGTAGCGAAGCTATTTTTGCTATACCTACGATGAAGCCTGCCAAGGTTCTACTCTCTCTAGTTTTCTGTTTCCTCCTTATTTTGACGGACATTAATTATAAATCTTCAGAGATTTTGAGAGCTTACGGTAAAGATATACTAACCCCAGTAATTTATATCGCTAAGACTCCTGTTTTTATTTTCAACACAGTAATAGATTTTTTCAATACGAGACAAGATTTAAGATTTACCATTAATGCACTGGAGCAAGAAAATCTTAAACTAAAATCTATAAATTCTCTTATGAATGAGATTTCATTTGAAAAAGGACGTTTAAATTCTTTAGAGGATTCTATTGAAGATAACCCAGATAATTACTACTTAGTAAAAAAGAAGTTTCTTTCTACTAATGATCTTAAGCCTGTGATGACAGTAAGTGTAAATTCACGAGAGGAAGTCTTTGCTAAAAATAATGCAGTGCTTTCTGAAAAAGGACTTTTAGGAAGAATTGTTTCCCAAGGTCTTTTGAATGCAGAAGTCATGTTGGTTCAGGATTCAAGATCTCAAGTCCCTGTCGTATCATCTACATCAAGGTTACATGCCATTCTGCAAGGCTCTGGTTTAAATCGTTTAGGCCATTTAAATAATATAAAGAAATCAGCTGGATACAAAATAGGGGAGGAACTCTATTCTTCTGGTCTGGGGGGTGTTTATCCTTCTGGGTATCCCGTGGCTAAGATAAAGGCTATTAAGGATAATCCTGATAATGAATTTTTAGATATTCAAGTCGCTTTCCTTCAATCCCCCGTTGATCAAGATTATTTCCTAGTAAAAAAGAATATTCAAGCTGATGAGTAGGGCATTAAAGAATAGATTATTAATATACCTATGTCTTTTCATGGGACTTATTATTGATTCTTATAATTTCTCTAGTAATTTCCAGTTTATAAAACCTTCATTTGTCTTACTGATTTTAATTTACTGGAATATGGCACTGCCAGATAAAGTTGGTATAACTACGGCCCTTTTATTTGGAGTGTTGATAGATTTGCTGCACAGCTCCTTGCTGGGCCTTCATGGGTTGCTGTTTGTACTCATAACGTATCTTTGTCAGAGGTTCTTTTATCAATTTAGGATTACCCCTATATGGCAACAGTCTATTCTTATTTTTATTCTAGCAATAATTGTCAAGCAGATTTTAGCTTTTGATTTTCTAGACTCTGAAGTCAATAGAACAAATCTTTCTGATAATTATTATTTTGTAAATACCTTCTATTTCGCAATTTTGAGCTCTCTTTCATGGGCTCCTGTTTACTATCTTTGTCGACTCTATCGCAGACGCTGGATAAAGACTTAATAATTTGAATAAATTGTTTAAATACACTCTCAGGACTGCTGCAGTTGGAGTGAGTTTTATTTTTTTACTTTCTACTCTGCTTTCTTGTGGTTCATTTAATGCTTATGTACTTAATAATGCATTTAATTACTTTGATTATGAGTTTGCATATAAAAAAATAAATACAGAATGGCATCCTTATAAGCCTTATGTTGCCATTGAAGGCTTAAGCGTCTTAGACATTAGCAATAAACAAGAAAAATTTTATTTTTCTAAAGTAGAATCTAAATTTAATTTACTAAGGTTGTTTTCTTTTAAACCTCTTCAGAGCCTGAATGTAAGTGGTGGATCCGTAACGATAGATACCCCAGAAAGAACATCTTTATCGCCAAGCTATCAACTCAATGGTCTGCACGGAATTGAGGGTATCTATTTAAAAAATATTTCTTTAAATATAACTGGAATTAATTCAAAAGTTTTTATAGAGAAGGTTTATGCCAATCTTTCCTCCTCCTCAGATTCTATTTTCTATGTTTCTATAAAAGATAATGCCAGGCTTGGCAGCTTAACGATCTCTTTGCAGCCGCAATTTAATCAATCTATAACTGATTCATTCTTGGGTGAGGTCAGCATAGCCCAAATAAATTTTAATGATCCATTAATAAAAATTCTTTGTGAAGCTTGTTCTAGTTTAGGAAAAGCTGACGGGCTATTAAAAATAGGTTATTTAAATAATAGACTCATAAATCTATCTGGAGAAATAAATCTACAATCTCCAAGCTTCTTATCAGATGAAGGAAAATTAACTGCTAAAATCAGTCTCAGCAATTCCATTGCATCTGCTTTTTTCATTAAATCTTCTTACACCCTTAAAGAAAGAAAATACGTTTTGCCCAATATTTTATTATCTTTGGTAAATAAAAAAATAAAAATAGATGTTCCTGAATTTAAGCTCTCAGATCCCTTTCTTCAGTCGCAGTTAAATGCAATGTTACCCACTTTCAGTAGAGACTTTTCATTAGCCGGAAAATTTAAAAATTTTACGGGAATTTTTGGCTCAGAAGGAGAATATCTACTTTCTTCAAATTTCACTGATATCAAACTTCAAGACAGACTAAGGGGCTATTCTTTTTCCGGCTTAGAAGGAAAAGTGATAACTTCTAATCAAGAGAAATTTATAGTTAGAGCGGACAGTCCTTCTTTAAGAGTCATTTCTAAATATTTCTTTGATGAAGAGATTGTTGCTAATAGTTTAAAGGGAGATTTCTACATAGCTCGTAACAAAGATAAGTACGAATTAATTAATGAATCTTTTAGTTTTTATAGTGGAAATTCACCATTCAGAGGCAATATTTCTTTTATCCCTTCATCAATGAACACGCTCGGAGATCTCGCATTATTTCTTGAGCTAAAAGATATTAATACCGACAAGGTCTCTAACTTTATTCCTAACTTATTAGCAACAAGATATATAAAGCCATGGATAAATAATAATATTGGCTGCGGTATTTTAAATTCTGCTTCCCTTCTTTACAGGGGTCCCGCAGATTATAAGTTTACAGATAGCAGTTCTTCTTTCCAGATGGATTTATCCTTAGAAGACGCTTGCTTAGCGCTTGCTTCCACTAACATAGAAGAAATAGCTTTAATGGGAGAATTAGATAATACAAATTTTAAGGGAAAAATTATTAGAGGTGAAATATTTAATTCTGAAATAATCGCTGATGTTGAGATTTCTAGAGATATAAACAAAACCTATAATTTAGCAATTGAAGGAAAAAGTCATGGGCCGTTCAGCACGATATTAGATCTATATGATTCATACAATTCAAGCTTTGTAGGAAAGAGCCTTTCAGGTGAGCACTCAACTGAATTTAGTTTTTATACCCCTCTTGCAAATGAACTTAGTCTTCTGGGTGGTTCTAGCTTACTTAAAGTAAAGACAGGTATCACAGATGCCTCTTTGGTTTTAAAAGATGAAAATTTTTTAATAAAAAAACTATATTCAACAATAGACTTCAAAAGTGATCTGGGTTTTAAAAAAAGTTCGGTATCTTTTAATCTTAATTCTATACCAGTGGATTTTGATATATCCACGAAGAAAATAGAAAAAGAAATTCGAACTGTTATTTCCTCTGAATCCAAACTCAAGCTAAGTCAACTGTTCTCATTTCATGATTACTCAGAATTTTTAACTGGTAGCTCACAGTTTAATATTGAATTCATACTTCCCGGATATATCAGAGGTCTTGCTCTTGCTCGTTCTAAAGCAACCATTGAATCCCAGCTCAAGGGCACGGCAATTCAACTATTTAGCCCATTTAAAAAAGATCCTAAATCAGAAATACCTTTTAAATTAGATATCACTGAGTTAGATAAAAAAAATCAATTTAAGTTTGTTTATGGAGATATCTTAAGAGGACGATTTATATCAAGAGATGATAAATTAGAAGGTTACGTTATTGCTGGACCCAAAAAACAATCCGTCTCTGTTCGGGCTAATCAAATAAAACTGATCGGATCATTTGAAGAAATGGATTTTAGAAACTTAAGTAAATTTAAGATTAACTCGAATTCATTGTCTGGGAACCCTTTTACCATAGACAGTCTTAATATAGGGCAGATAAAATTATCTTCAACTGTAATTATAGATACAGATATCAGAATGAACCCTTCTCCGGATGGGCCTATTTTTATTTTGAAGAATAGAGACTTTTCTGGATCTGTATTACTAAAAAATAATCAAGAAATCGATTTGACACTTGATTTCCTCAAACTTAATATTGATGAAACACAAGAAAATAACTTTTTCATAAGTATTTTTAATAGCATCAATAATCCGGTTTCATTTTCTGTTGAGAGTTTGTTTATTGACTCTAAATCTGTTGGTAACTGGAGCTTTAGACTTTTGCCTTTAAAAGATTCTCTTGCATTTTTAGATATTCAAGGGAGTTATGGGCGCTGGGGGGTTGCAAAGAATAAGGAGAATCAAAAATCAGAACTACTGATAACCAAGAATTCTTTTGGATGGGATTCAAGATTAAAAACTAGGATTTACTCAGGTTCTCCAGAAAAAGCTTTTAATCAGATAGGTCTAGATCTTAACTCTTCAATAGGGGAGATAGAGTTTTATCCGGACATCAAATGGCAAGGTTTACCATGGGATTTTGAATTTAATAGAATAGTAGGAGAAGTGGGGCTAAGTATTGTAGATATAACTATTCAAAACAAAGACGCAGACATAGAGACACCAAATAATTTATTAAGATTAATTAGCATCTTTAATGTGACGGATACTTTTGAGAAAGTAACCAGTCTAGATTTTAGAAAATTATATCGATCCGGATTTACAGCAGATAAAGTAGAAGGCAATCTCTATGTCGATTCAAAAAGCGTAAAGACGATTAATCCTCTTTTTTTCAAGAGTGGCTCTAGTGAATTCAAATGGATTGGAGCTGTTACTAAAGACAAGAATGGTAAATTTAATCTTTTAGATTTAGAAGTGGTGATGACTCTCCCTCTTAGAGAATATTTACCTGCTTATGCTTTAATCCTTGGAGGTCCTTTGACTGCCGGCGTTGTTTATATTGCCGGCAAGGCTTTTGAAAGAAATTTGGATAAGCTTAGTAGTGGAAAGTGGACTATTTCAGGTAGTTTAGAAAATCCTAAAACTAATTTTGAAGGATGGTTCGAGGAGTAGGTGACCATAGAACTAATATGCTTGTCAGTCTCAAGATATAAACAAACCCTGGAACGTATTTAACGAAGCTTATCTTGTTAGAGATTGTTTCTTTCTAAAACGAGCTATTGGTATATTAATTCCTTCTCTATATTTTGATATGGTTCTTCTAGCAATATCAACTGAGTAAGATTCTTTTAGTATGTACCTTAAGTTTTCATCAGTATACGGAACCTCTTTATCCTCTTCAGAGGTTAATTTAACTAACAATCTTTCTAACTCTCTTGGAGAAATATCTCTACCATCAGACTTAGCATTAACTCTGCGTTCCAATAAAGAATTTAGGGAAATTAACTTATCAGGTAATTGAATATATTTTGATTGAACTACTCTTGAAATGGTTGATTCACTAAGATCTAAAGCTTCCCCTATCTCCAGCAAGGTTATTGGTAATGGGTGTGTTTGATTATTTAAGAAATCTTCTTGTTTCTTTAAAAGGTATTCACTTACAAGCAAGAGAGTTTGTTGTCTTCTTTCAAGGCCATTTAAGAATGATTTAATTTCTACTTTTTTATCTGAATCTAGGCTATTCAATTTGCCATTAATATTTTCTAATACTGCTTTTGGCATATAAGAATCATTAAGGGAAACAAACCAATCATTATTTTTCTTTATTGCCACAAGGTCGGGCTTTGTATAGAAACTATCTTCTGATTCAATTATTAAACCAGGATGGTAGCTTAAACTTTTGATGATCTCTTGAATTTCTTTATCAAGCTTATCAATGGTAGTTTTGTGTTGGCTGATGTTATTTACGGCTTCAGTAGTTAATAAAATCAGCTTTTGCTCAATATCAAGATTTTTGATTTGTATGATTAATGATTCTGTTATTGATCTATAGCCACAACCTTCTGGTTCTAATTCTTGTATTTTATCAAGAACTCTTTCAATATCACGGTCTGAAATCTTTTCTTTTAAAGATTCAAAAACAAGAAGCTTAATATCGTCATAGTCTATCTCAGGATCTAATCTACCTTCAGGTTCAATTGAATCAATAAGGTATTCACCGATTAAGTAATCTGATTTCTTGAGAGTAAGTAACATAAATTGTTCAGCTAAGCTGGACCTGAGATCTTTAAAATCTACTAGATCCGGATTCTTTTTTATTTGGGAGGGTCCTTGAAGGAATTTTCTATAACTATCAATTAGAAGTTCATCCCTGAAATGTTTTATTGTTTTTTTATCTAGATCTTCGTCTGCCTCCTCCAAAAGCTTATTAAATTTTTCACGAATATCTAGTCCATTAAAACTTAAGAGCTTAATTTGGTTCTGAAGAGCAGGAGTGAGTGTTAAAGAAGTTTTCTGATTTTGTTTGAGAACTTGTTTCACAGCTTAGGCTAAGAAATCTTTACCAAGATACACTTCCTTCACTTTTTTATTTTTGCTGACTTCTTGTGGAATTCCTTCTGCAACAATCTTTCCTTCGCTCATGATCAGAACTTTATGGCAGATTTGCATTGTATCTCTTACATTATGATCGCTTATTAAAATTCCAAAACCAGAGTTATTTAAAGATTTAATAGTTTTTTTAAGAGCTGAAACAGCAATAGGATCTATACCTGCAAAGGGTTCATCTAGTAATAAGAATTTTGGGTTTGAAGCAAGAGCTCGGGCTATTTCAACTCTTCTTCTTTCTCCTCCTGAAAGCTTAATACCTGTTATTCCTGAGAGCTCATTAAGATCAAATTGATTTAATAAATCTTTAAGTTTTTCTAATCTTTCTATTTTATTCAAGTCTAGCCTTTGCTCCAGTGCAGCTAAGATGTTTTCTTTTACAGATAGCCTTCTAAAGATAGAAGGTTCTTGAGGCAAATAAGATAGACCTGATTTTGATCTAGAGGCTATTCCTTTATCAGTTATGTCTTCTGAATCAATAAAGATTTTTCCGGTGTCTACGCCTAATAACCCAACAATCATATAGAAAAAAGTTGTTTTCCCTGCACCATTTGGACCTAGAAGGCCTACTGTCTCACCTGCGGATACCTCTATAGAAACTGAGTCCACAGCTACTTTCCCTGAGTACTTTTTTTTAAGATTCTTAGCTACTAATTTCATTGGGAATTATTAATGATTGTTGAATTCACAGATTTAATAATCTTTTTATTATCCGGGTCATAATGAATTTCATCGGCATACACAGAAAGAGTCTTATTTTTGATTACAGCCAAACCTTTCATTATTAAAATACCAGAATCTAAAGAGTAATTGATTTTACTGGCACTACCTAATTTTTCACTTGTATCCGGATTTATTATTTTTCCATCTACGAAGACAATCTGATTTTGGCCCGTTGAAAAATCTCTTATGATGAGTTCTCTTGAGTTGATATTAAAATTATTTGATTTGAAGTACGTGTTCGTTTTGGCGGTGACTAAATCATCATCTTTATTCAAAATTAATTTCGAAGTATCGAGTAGTAAACTCTGAGAATCTGAAGAGATTTTTATCTGAACATTGTCTTCAAATACAATTAAATTATTTTTTTTATTAAAGTTAGCCGCAGAAGCATTTATAGTTTTGTAGTCGTTTTCTTCTGTTATTGAAAACGACGGATCTAAAATATAAAAATTCTCTAAATTAGGATCTACATTTAATTGGGGAGCAGCTAATTCAGTTTTGATTTTATTTTCATTTGAAGAGAATCTTATTTTATCTATTTTTAATTGGGTTTCTATTTCAGATTGATTTGGAGTTTCCGGTATCTCCTGTTCTGAGTTTAAAGGTGGAAAAACTAACGAAAGATTGATTAAGAATAGAAATAATTTCATTAAAAATTAAACTAAACCAGACTTAAGGAGGTCATGCATTCTTATTATTCCTGTAGGCTTTTTGTCTTTACGAATTGCAACCAAAACATATATTTCATTTTGTTGCATAATTTCTATGGCTTTAGTTGCCAAGGAAGACTCGTCTATAGTTTTTACTTTCTTAGACATTACATCAGTAATTATAGTTTCGTGAATTTTAATCTTAGAGTTAAGTGCTCTTCTTAAATCACCATCTGTGAAAACTCCTATTAACTTATTACTATTGTCTATCACTAGAGCTATTCCTAGGCCTTTTGAAGAAACCTCTAAAAGCACTTCAGACAATAAACTGTTAGGACTTACTTTAGGCATTTCCTCGCCTTGATGCATAATATCTTTCACTTTCAGTAGTAATCTTTTACCTAGCTTGCCTCCTGGATGAGACTTAGCAAAGTCATCTGATTGAAAACCTTTTGCTTCCAATAAGGCAACTGCTATAGCATCTCCTATAGCTAGTGCGGCGGTCGTACTCGTTGTGGGAGCAAGATCTAGAGGACATGCTTCTTCAGAAATGCCAGTGTCTATATTTATTATTGATTGTTGACTTATAGTAGATTGAGGATTGCCGGTAATTGAAAAAATATTGCATTTCACATTCCTTAGCGTCGGAAGTAAGTTAATTACCTCATCACTTTCACCAGAATGCGAAAAGATTATGACACTGTCTTTTTTAGTAATTGCCCCAACATCTCCATGCATTGCTTCCCCTGCATTGACGAAGAAGGCAGGCGATCCAGTGCTAGAAAGAGTGGCAGAAGTTTTATTAGCGATATGTCCTGATTTTCCAACACCAAGGCAGATTATCCTGCCTTTAGAATTCAAAAGATATTCGCACAAGGCCGAGAAATCTTTATTGAGAGATTTTGCTACTTTCTTAAGAGCTTCCGATTCTAAGTTTATGGTTCTTTTGGCTGATTTTAGATAATTTATTTGTTTCATTTTTTCATTCTAGTACGCAAATCCAAGTGATATAAAGTAAGTACTTAAGAATATAATACCTAAAACTAGATTAGCTTTTTTTGGTTCTTTAGTCAGTTGATAAATATAGACTGTAAATACTACTGTTATAAATAAAAGAATTAACAATAAAGATGACCAATCTCCATAATTCCAACCCACTGACATCTCAGGTCTGTTCATCAGACCCGGGATTGCTAAAACACATAGTCCATTGAATATATTTGATCCAATAAGAGTCCCAGCTACCGTTTCGTAACGTCCTTTGACAGCTAAAGAGCTGGCGGCAGCTATTTCAGGAAGGCTTGTTCCTATGGCAAGAACTGTATAGCCAACAAATAACTCCCCAAGATCAAGTGTATTTAATATATTTGTTGCGCCTTTAGTAATTAACCAGGCAGAGAAAATAAGAAGTGAAAGAGAGCCTATTAATTTTAGAGCCACAAATCTTTCATAAGATTCTTCTAAATTTTCTTGAAAATCAGCGCTGTTTGTCTTATACCAAAAAGTAATTACAGCGATTAAAGCAAGTAATAAAACAGCAGAGGTTCTTAGAGAAAAAGGATTTGTTGCTATGAAGAACCACATAAGGATGGTAGCAACTAGCAAAATAACTAGATTTGGAATAATAGAAATATTCTGAAGAATGGTTTGTTTTCTAAGGGCAATTATAAAGAGTGTTGTTCCAAATACTAAAGACAAGTTTGCTACGTTAGAGCCTATTACGTTGCCTATAATCATAGAACCTTTATTTTCAAGTCCAGCAAAAAAGGTAGTTAGCATTTCCGGCGCTGAAGTTCCAAATGCTATGATCGTAGAGCCAATAAAAAAAGGTGACATCCCAAAGTCTTTTGCAGCAATTACAGAGTATCTTTCAAGCTTCTCAGCACTAATCCAAATTAATGCTATGCCTAAGGTTATTGGGAGTAGGGTTGTGAGAATCATTCGTCAGACTATAAATAGACTCCAAGTATAAAACTAAAGATATGTATTACCGATGCTATAATAGATCAAAATTATAGTTATATTCTAATTATCTCTGCCTATTATGCGTTCTCTAAATTTAAAGATATTAATACTTATTCTTTTCCAACTTCTTTTCTTGGGTGGCTTAAATGCTAAGTCTGCTCACGAATATGCAGAAAGCACTCACGTGGAGATCATTAACATTATCAAGACAGAGCAGCAACTCTTCCTTAGTAACCCTGAAGAGTTTACCTCCATCATTAGCAATGCCTTTAGTCCTATAGTAGATTTCAATAAGATAGCTAGGAGTGTTATGGGCAAGCACTATAAAGAGGCTTCTGATGTTCAAAGAAATAGGTTTAGTGAGGCATTTAGATCTAGTCTTTTAAATACTTACTCTAAGACCCTTGTTGAATTTCAAAATGAAAAAATTGTAGTGCTGCCACCTGAAAAAGTTTCTAAAAGACCGGACAGAGCAAAAGTTTATATTGAGATACATACTTCGACAAAAAAATATAAAGGCACTTACAGTATGTATCTTGATGAAAATGCAGATTGGAAAATTATAAATATTTATATAGCAGGAATTGATTTAGGTAGAACTTTTAGGAGTCAGTTTTATTCTTTAATGGAAAGGAATTCTTCCGATATAGATCTTGTAATAAAGAAATGGGAGACATCTTTGTAATTATGGATAAGCTTCTTATTAAAGGTGGAAATAGGTTGGAAGGCGAGATCTATGCTTCGGGAGCTAAGAATTCCGCTCTACCTATTCTTGCAGCCTCGTTGTTGGCAGATAGTCCTCTTAAAGTAGGAAATTTACCACATCTCAATGACGTTACAACGATGATTGAATTATTGGGTTCAATGGGTTTGGATATTACCCTCTCGGACACCGGTGAAGTTGAAGTGGATGCCTCAACAATAAATAATCTCAATGCAAGATATGAACTGGTAAAGACCATGAGAGCATCAATTCTTGTTTTAGGTCCTTTGTTATCAAAATTTTCTAAAGCCATAGTGGCACTTCCAGGAGGTTGTGCTATTGGTAGTAGGCCCGTTAATTTACATGTAGATGCCATGAGGTCTATGGGTGCAGAAATTGTACTTGAAGAAGGTTATATTAAAGCCTCTTCTAAAGGCAGACTTAAGGGAGCAAAAATTGTTTTTGATCCTGTGAGTGTAACGGCCACTGAAAACGTGATTATGGCTGCAGTATTAGCTGATGGAGTTACAACTATTGAGAATGCGGCAAGAGAACCTGAAGTGGTTGATTTGGCTAATTGTTTAAGAAAAATGGGAGCAATTATTTCTGGAGAAGGAACAGATATTATTTCTATTGAAGGTGTGAAATCTCTTTCAGGATGTGAATTCTCAGTCATGCCCGACAGAGTGGAGGTTGCGACTTACCTTACAGCTGTAGCCATGACAGGAGGGAAGGTTAAGATTAAGTCCTCTGATGTAAGATCATTTTCTTCAGTTATAGATAAACTGGAGAAAACAGGAGCTGTATTCTCAACTGGAGAGGATTGGGTCTCGATTGAGATGAATCAAGACAGACCTTTATCTGTGAGTTTAACCACAGGACCTTATCCGTCTTTTCCAACAGATATGCAGGCTCAATTTGTAGCTCTCAATTCTATTGCTAATGGGAGTGCAACAGTTACAGAAACAATCTTTGAGAATAGATTTATGCACGTTCAAGAAATCGCTCGAATGGGAGGTCAAATTTCTTTAAAGGGCAATACGGCTTTTATTAAAGGTACAGATTTTCTGGTAGGAGCCCCTGTTATGGCTACAGATTTAAGAGCTTCAGCTAGTTTAGTCTTGGCAGGCTTAGTAGCTACAGGTGAAACAACTATAGATAGAATCTATCACATAGACAGAGGTTATGAGCGAATTGAAGAAAAACTTAAACTACTTGGAGCGGACATTGAAAGAATTTCCTGATTGCAGATGATTTCAACTCAAGATAATTTAATCCTTGCTCTACCAAAAGGAAGGGTACTAGAAGATTGCCTACCCTTAATTCAGACCAGTAGATTTAAATTGGTAGACGACCCTAAGAAAACCAGAAAGATTCTTTTAGATACTGTAATGCCTGAAGTTAAAGTTTTGGTTATCAGGGGCTGGGATGTTCCGACTTATGTTACCTCGGGGGCTGCTCATGTCGGTGTTGTAGGGAAAGATATTCTCTTAGAGAAAAGTTCTGAAGAATTTATAGAATTAGAAGACTTAAATATTGGAAAATGCAGGATCTCGCTAGCCGGAAAAAAAGAAATGATTGAAGGAAAAAAAAGATTAAAGGTAGCTACTAAATATCCGGAAACTGCAGAAAAATACCTTGAATCTATTGGTATACAAGCTGAAATAGTTTATCTGCATGGATCACAAGAAATCGCCCCGTTGATAGGACTATCAGAAGCAATTGTTGATTTAGTTGATTCTGGCAAGACGTTAAAAGAAAATGGCTTAGAAGAAATAGAAATAATCCGAGATATATCTTCAAGAATGATAGTCAATAAAGCTGCATTAAAAACAAAGAATGAGTTGATAAAAGAAATACACTCAACTTTAATATCTTAGGAATTATCAGTGTTTGGATTAAGCCTTAAAAGCAAAGATAGGGATTTCAAGAAAAATTTCAATTCCTTCTTGCAAAATAAGAATTCCCTCAACAATTCTGTAAAAGATGATGTGCATCAAATCATCGAGTCAGTCAGGAATGAAGGAGACCAGGCGGTTCTAGAAGCTACAAATAAATTTGATGATAGAAGGGTCTTTGCAGTTGATGATTTGAAGATCTCTGAAGATACTATTGCCTCAAGTTTAGACCGTGTGGATAAGAAAATTGTTGATGCTATGTTTTACTCCTTTGACAGGGTGTTAGATTTTCATAAAGATCAACTTTCTGGTATTCACTTAAATTCCTCTAAAGGTCCTATTGGAAGAAGATCAAGGTCTCTTAAAAGAGTTGCAATGTATGTGCCAGGAGGAAAGGCCTCTTACCCTTCAACTGTCTTAATGGCAGCAGGGCCAGCAATATCAGCAAGTGTTGAAGAACTCTTTCTCACAACTCCTTGGCCTCATGGCTCTGTAAATGATCTTACATTAGTAGCGGCTTATGTTGCGGGAATTAAAAATGTTTATTCCATTGGAGGTGCTCAAGCAATTGCTGCTTTTGCCTTGGGGACAGAATCAATACCTAAGGTACAAAAAATTATAGGCCCAGGAAACCAATTCGTCGCAGAAGCTAAAAGGCAGTTATATGGTGAGGTTGGTATAGATTCAATAGCAGGACCTTCTGAACTAACGGTGTTGGCTGATTCTCACTCTGATCCAATAACTGTATCTTGGGATCTAATGGCACAAGCTGAGCATGACGAATTGGCTTCCTCAGTTTTAGTTTCAACTTCCGAGGAATTTATTACTGAGGTAAAAAGCTTAATTAAAAAAGAAGTCCCATTACTTTCTAGGTCCAGTATTATAAAAAAATCTTTAAGTGAGAGAGGAGCTGCTATATTAGCTGATGATACTGAGCATGCTATAAACCTAGTTAACCAGATTGCTCCTGAGCATGTTCACGTAGTTACTAAAGATGCTTTAAAAGACTCAAGAGGTATAATTAATGCAGGGTTAATTCTATCTGGTAGTGATTCGGCTAATGCTCTATCAGATTATGTTCTTGGTCCTAGTCATATTCTTCCTACATCTGGGTCTTCTGTCTTCAACTCTCCCTTATCTGTTGAAGATTTCATAGTCCATTCTAGTTTTATTAATTTTGATGAGAGTTCTAAACTTGATGAATATGACGAGCTTATAAAGAATACATCCATTCTTGCCAGGGCTGAAGGTTTAACAGCCCATGCTATTTCAGCTGAGATAAGAAAAAAGAAAGATTAGTCTTTATTTAAATTAGATTCTGCAATTAACTTTATATTTATTACTTCATCTTCTCTGAGTACAGATAAATTAATAATATTTCCGGGTTTTAACCTTGCAAATTCTTTAAATAATTCGCTATAACTAGCCTCAACATCATTAATTTTAATTATTCTGTCTTCAGCTTTAATACCGCCTTTATTCGCAGGACCATTTTCTACGATTTGTTCTATAACCAGCATATTTTTTTGAATAAGCTGTTTTCTGTCTATTGAAAATCCAAGCCAACCCCTTTTAACTTCACCAAATTGTATTAAATCATTAATAATTTGAAGCACGGTAACAGAAGGAATGGCCAGTCCAATTCCTTCAGAACCTCCGGAAGAAGATCTCATAAGGGTGTTAATGCCAATCAATTTACCCTGGGTATCTATCAGAGCTCCTCCTGAGTTTCCTTTATTAATTGAGGCATCAGTTTGTAAATAGTTTGAGTACGGGTTATTAAATTCTCTTCCAGTTGCGCTAATTATTCCCATACTTACAGATTGACCCAGCCCGTAGGGGTTGCCAACAGCCAGAACTATATCCCCAATTAATAAAGAATCAGAATTACCAATTTCTATTGCAGGAAGATCTAGATTTTCCGGTTCTATTTTAAGAACCGCAAGGTCTGTTTCTTTGTCAATTCCCACTACCTTTGCTTGAGTCTTACTGCCATCCAAGAGTTCAATTGTAATGTCCGATGCTTCATTTCCAATAACATGTTGATTGGTAAGAATGTATCCATTTGAACTGAATATAACCCCTGAGCCTAAGCTAGATGACTTTTTTGAGATATTCTGACCAAAAATAGAATTATTTCTTCTAGAACCGCCTTTTCTAAGAGGTTTTGAAATTTGTTCAGTATAAATACTGACTACAGCAGGAGCAGCTTTTTTTACTGCAGAGTTATAACTATTGCTGCTAATATCATACGATCCCTCAATAACAGAGTTTGAGTTACTAGAATCAAAGATATATAGACCAATCAATCCTATAAAAGACCCAATCAAGAATGCTGATAAGATTTGGTAGTCCAGCTTTGATGTAAAAAACTTCATGAAAGTAAGACTAATGTAAAAATTATAAAAGAACAAAGAGAAATTCTCTTAAACTCTTTTTAAAAAATAACACAATTAAAGTGAAGTTCTAGTTGAATATAACCCATGTAGTAGATTAAAATGCGCGCGCTACAATTACAGGCAATTCCTTAATGAATACACAAAGTTTTAAACAGTCGGATATTGAAGAATCTTGGATCATGGTTGATGCCAAGGAGCAGACGTTGGGTAGGCTTGCTACCAAGCTTGCATTTCGATTGCGTGGCAAACACAAACCAGAATATTCCTCAAATGCTGATCTCGGTGATTTTATTGTAGTAGTAAATGCAAAGGATATTCATGTCACTGGTAAGAAGATGACTCAAAAGATGTACTATAGACATTCAGGTTATCCCGGAGGCATCAAGTCAAAACCTTTAAATGAACTTTTAGCATCTTCTCCTGAAGAAGTTATAAGAGCAGCAGTTAAGGGAATGCTTCCAAAAAATAAACTTGGCAGACAGATGATAAAAAAATTAAAGATATATGCTGATGATGTTCACCCTCATCAAGCGCAAAACCCACAACCATTAGACATATAAGGTAAAAAAATTGGATCAAATTTTAACAGTAGGAAGAAGAAAAACTTCAACAGCTAGGGTCTTTTTAGAAAAAGGCACTGGTTCAATAATTGTAAATAAAAAGAAGCTTGAAGATTACTTTGGAAGAGAGGTTGCTCAAATGGTAGTAAAACAACCATTAGAAACTGTAGAGATGCTAGACGGTTTTAATATAAAGGCTACTGTTGCCGGAGGTGGCAGCTTTGGTCAAGCCGGTGCAATTCGTTTAGGAATAGCAAGGGCCTTAGTGCAATATGATGAAGATCTTAAACCTGCCTTGAAAAAAGAAGGTTTCCTTACTAGAGATTCAAGGAAAGTTGAGAGAAAGAAAGTTGGTTTAGTTAAGGCGAGAAAATCCAAACAATTCAGTAAAAGATAAAATTAAATGGTTCAGCCTAAAGCTCCTTCTAACCCTGGCCGAAGAAAGTTTTTAATTAATGCAACTTCCGTTGTGGGTGCTGGTGCAGTTGCAGGAGCGGTAGTGCCTTTTATAGGTTCATGGAATCCAAGCGCTAAAGCAGAGGCCGCAGGGGCTCCTGCGAGAGCAGATCTTAGTAAGTTACTCCCTGGTGAGATGATGATAGTAGAATGGAGAGGGGTCCCCGTTTATGTTGTAAAACACACTCAAGAATCTATGTCAGTTCTAAATAAGAATTTATCAAGACTTTCGGATCCAGACTCTCTAGAAGACCAACAACCCGATTACGCAAGAAATGAATTGAGATCGCGAAAGAAGGGAATATCAGTACTTACTGCAGTGTGTACGCACTTATCTTGTGCTCCAAAGTTTTACCCTGAATTAGGCACTACGGATTTTGACACTGATTGGCAGGGGGGATTCTTTTGTCCTTGTCATGGCTCTAAATTTGATTTGGTTGGCAGAGTTTATGCTGGCGTTCCTGCTCCAACCAATTTACCTATACCTCCTCATTACTTTGAAACTGAGGATATTCTTATCATTGGAGAGGATGGAGGTGCTGCGTAATGGTAACTAAGATAATGAGCTGGTTTGATGAAAGGTTGCCTATAACTGCAACAATAGAAAGACATCTTACTAAATACCCTGCGCCTATAAACATGAATATCTGGTACTTAGCTGGATTCTTGTTAATAGTGGTTTTGGTTATACAGTTAATCTCAGGTATTTGGCTTTTAATGAGCTACGAACCAACCGCAGAAGGTGCTTTTGCATCTATTCAGTACATCATGAGAGATGTTGAGTACGGTTGGATGATACGCTACATGCATACGACAGGAGCTTCAGCTTTTTTCGCTTTGATTTATCTGCATATGTTCAGGGGGATGATGTACGGTTCCTACCAAAAACCTAGAGAATTACTATGGGTTATTGGTTGGTTTACCTACTTACTTCTTTGTATGCTTGGTTTTACAGGATACGTTTTGCCTTGGGGACAAATGTCTTTCTGGGCAGCTCAAGTAATCATGTCGCTATTTGGTTCTATCCCATTCTTTGGAGAAGAGTTACTAACGTGGATAAGAGGCGACTACTTAATCTCTGGTATCACTCTAAACAGATTATTTGCCTTACATGTAGTTCTCTTGCCTTTAGCTTTGATAGTAGTCATTTTTGTTCATATACTTGCATTACATGAAGTTGGTTCTAATAACCCCGATGGAGTAGATGTTAAGAAATTTAAAGACGAGGATGGAGTTCCTTTAGATACGAAACCTTTCTTTCCCTATGACATTGTTCACGATTTGTATGCTGTTGGAGTATTTTTGATTTTCTTTTGTTTCATCATGTTCTTTTACCCTGACGGGGGTGGTTACGTAATAGAGTATGTAAATTATGAAGCGGCTGATAATCTAAAAACACCCGAACATATTGTTCCTTCGTGGTACTACACGCCATATTACGCAATGCTTAGGGCAATAACTTTCCCACTTTTTGGCTTATCCGCTAAATTCTTAGGATTTGTTGTAATGGCAGCAGGAATAGCTATTTTCGTTGCCTTGCCATGGTTGGACAGGAGTCCTGTTAAGTCTATTAGATACAAAGGAGTCTACAGTAAATTCTTCCTTACTTTATTCGTAATAAGTTTTTTCGTTTTGGGTTATTTAGGTTCTGTTGCCTCAACTCCCATCAGAACAATATTGGCACAATTCTTTACCTGTACTTACTTTGCTTATTTCTTGTTAATGCCCATTTATTCAAAGTATGAAAAATGCAATCCAGTTCCTGACAGAGTCACCCTATCATGAGGCTTCTAACTCTCATTCTATTATTGTTCTCAGCTAACTTTGTTGCTGAGAGTGCAGCTCCTTGTGGTAATTACATTGGTGATGATTTAGATCATATTGGGACGTGTGATGATGCTAAGGTTGACCCTACAGATATAGCTTCTCTTCAAAGAGGTGCTCAGATCTATATGAATTATTGTTTGGGTTGCCACTCGCTTAAATATGCTAGATACAAAAGAGTTGCTGAAGATTTAGAAATTCCACTTGAGTTATTTAAAGAAAACCTTATTTTTGGAGATCAAAAATTAGGAGACCTAATTACCATAGGTATGGAGCCCAAGGAGGCGAAGGCTTGGTATGGAAATACTCCGCCTGATTTAACACTCGAAGCTGGTTTAAGAGGACCGGATTGGATTTACACTTACCTAAAAAGCTTTTATATAGATGAATCCAGACCCCTTGGTGTTAATAACATGGTTTATGAGAATGTTGGCATGCCTAATGTCTTATTTAACATGCAGGGCGAGCAGAGGCGCGTCTGTAAAGAAGTGGCTTCTAAGGCTTCTAATGGAGGTTTAAAACAGGATCCCCTTACCGGTAAAGTATTGTTAGTTGAGAAATGTGGTTTTTTAGAGTTAGCCGAAGGAACGGGAGAAGTTACCAAAGAACAGTTTGACTCTAATATGAGAGACCTGACAAATTTCATGGCTTACATGACTGATCCAGCAAAAGTAGAGAGAGAAACGGTTGGTTTTTACGTTATCTTTTATTTAATTATATTCACTGTATTGGCTTATTTGCTCTATAGAGAATTTAAAAAAGACTTACATTAATCAATTTAGGAGTTTTTATGGTATCTCTAAGTAACAGAACATCTATGGCCCTTTTTTCTGATCCTTTGGATCATTACAGCCATAGAGTGAGAATAGTAATGGCTGAAAAGGGCATCACCAGTGAAATTATTGATTCTGATGTTGATGATTTAAGTAGTGAACTTCTTGAGGTAAGTCCTTATGGCGAACTTCCTGTACTAGTTGATAGAGATGTTTGTTTATACGACTCTGTTATTCTGATGGAATATTTAGATGAACGTTTTCCACATCCGCCTTTATTGCCTGTGTACCCTGTTTCAAGAGCGCAAATTAGACTCTTTATTCAGAGAATACAAAAAGATTGGTGCAATACTTTTGATGACCTCCTGGGAGGGAAATTAACAGAATCTCAATCTAAAAAAGTTAAACAAGAGTTTAAATCTCAAATCTTAGGCTTATCGCCAATTCTTAAAGAAAAGCCATTTTTCATGTCAGAAGATTTTAGTCTGGTTGACTGTTGTATAGCCCCAATATTATGGCGATTACCCTTAATAGGCATTGAATTACAAAAGGACACCAAAACAAAACCAGTTTATGAATATATGCAAAGGGTCTTTACTAAGCCGTGTTTTATAGAAAGTTTATCCGAACTAGAAAGGGACATGAGGTCTTAGTCGCTGTAATCTTGATATTCTAACTTCCCATTTATTACTTTCGCATGAAGTGATTTTTTTTGAATTGAAGGGTATTTATTAGTTATAAGACCCGTTAAACCAAAATAATTGAAATCTCTTCTGGAGCTGGTATCTAATAAAAGGACTAATTCATAAGCATCATAACCAATTGCGAAGTTTCTAGAATTATTTCTTGAATTGGTTTCTTGAAAACTAGTATTTGTGTTGAGCAGGAATGGCATTTCACTAATAACCACTTTCTCTAGATCCAACTCGTTATCGGTTAGGTTTCCCTCTTCTCTCCAGCTTGGGATTAAATACACTGATATATTATCAGCAAAGTTATATTCAAGTGCTGGCTTGAGACTCCTTGCATTTGGAAGGGATGTAGATAGAAAGATAGAATCGATGTCTTCCCTTTTTCTTGGTTCGTTTTTAATTTGAAGACCTATTATCCGAGAAAGCTTTCTGCTTCTCACTTTACTCTGTTCCAATAAAAGAATTTCTGCTAACAACTTTTGACTACTTATTTTTCTTTCTGATGAGACAGAAGAGACTACTTCACCATCCATGTTATTCCATATTTTTTCAATTAGCGCCTTATCTCTTGTTGTTGAGTCATCAATAATTATTGCCCTCATGCTTCCATTATTTTTTGCAATATCAAGTAAGTTTGTTATATCTACTTCTCTACTAATATGGAATTCTCTTAATTTTTGGTCTTTGATTCCCATGATTTTATTTTTTGTGACCAGAAGGCCTCTTAATTTTAAGAGCCTTTGATAGCAATTATTATCAAGCAAGGAGTAGTCCTCATTGAAAAGCAGGCCTACTGAGAATGACTCTTTTAATAGAGTCATATTCTCCATACAATAAGCATTATCAGAGAAATCAATAAAATTTAATTCCGGCGCATATCCAATTTTTTCTTTGTAATAATAGTAATTATCTGTGATGCCTTGAAGCAGAGACGAGGTACTATCTGGATCAATATCTGAATTTAAATAAAATACATTTATTTGCTTTGGAAGGTTTTTGATATTAAATGTAATTTCAGGCTTTGTAATGAAGATATTCTTTTTTGGATCAATTGGTGATTTAGGATTAGAAGAACAGCTTAATAAGCATAAGAATAAGAGAAATAAGATAATATCTTGTTTAAGTTTAAACATAACTCATGAATTCTAAATCAGGCACTCTTTATATAGTAGCAACTCCTATAGGAAATCTTGAAGATATATCTTTAAGAGCTTTAAGGATTTTATCAGAAGTTTTTATGTGCGCAGCTGAAGATACAAGAAAAACAAAAATTCTTTTTAATCATCATCAAATTAAAACAAAACTAACTTCATACCACAGGTTTTCTGAAAGAAAGAAACTTAATCATTTAATAGGTTTATTAAAAGAAGGTAACGATTTAGCACTTGTAAGTGATGCAGGCACACCACTGATATCAGATCCTGGGCTTTTGTTAGTGAAAGAGGCCATTTCTCTTGGAATAAAAATAAGTCCCTTGCCGGGACCTTCATCCGTTACAGCCGCTTTATCTGTTTCAGGTTTTAATTCCGACAATTTTATATTTGTTGGATTTCCTCCACGAAAGAAAAACGAAAGACTTAGTTTTATAAAGAATTTAGTAAAAGAACAAAGGACATTGATCTTATTTGAGTCTGGTATTCGTATTAAGAAGCTTCTTGAAGATATTTCAGAAAATTTTCCCCAAAAGAATATCTTTATTGCTAGAGAAATCAGCAAAATGTATGAAACTTTTTATAGAGGCGAAATTAAAGAAATTATTAAAGAATTAAATAAGTCTAAATTTGGATCAAAAGGTGAATTTGTTCTGGTATTTGAAGAAATCAGCAAAAAGAATAACTTTGATACTGAATTGTCTGAGGAAGGAGTCAGAATCTTAAACCTGCTTGTTGATCATCTTCCTAATAATGATGCCATGGTCCTCGCTTCTAAAATATTAAATATTAAAAAAAATATTCTCTATAAAGAATTAATAAAAGGTGATTAAGATCTTTTCCCTTTGGATAAGTTATAATTTGTTTGAGCTAACTAGATAATCGCTCTTTTTAAGAGAGGAAAGTCCGGGCTCCATTGGACAAGATGCCAGGTAACGCCTGGGAGGCGCGAGTCTACGGAAAGTGCAGCAGAAAATAAACCGCCTATTAATTAGGTAAGGGTGAAAAGGTGCGGTAAAAGCGCACCGCGTAATTGGTAACATTTTACGGCATTGCAAACCCCGTCTGGAGCAAGACCAAATAGAGGTTCTTTAGTCAGTCCTGGCTGAACCTGGGTAGGTTGCTTGAGTTTTATGGTGACGTAAAACCTAGATGAATGATTATCCTAGACAGAACCCGGCTTACCGGTTAGCTCACTCCTTTCTAACTCTCATATTCGAAATTTACCTAATATCTTAATTCCGAGTGCAACGAAATAAGAATCAGTTCTAGTAATTAACAAAAAAGTGTGTAAAAGTGTTCTAAAGTGGAATAAAATGGAGCTTTATTTTTTAATTAGTTATTAAAAAAAGGATATTAGAAGTGAGTTTAGGCATTTATGGATCCAGTGCACTTACCTTAGATACTAAGGGAAGAATAGCTATTCCTGCTCGCTATAGAGATCTATTAAGACAAAATTGTGAAGGCAGTATAGTTATAACAAAAGACCCCCAATACCCAGCACTTATGATATATCCAGGAAAATTATGGAAGGATATATCTGCTAAATTTGAGGCCTTAGGAGGCCTTAATCAGAAGGTAAGATCTATTCAGTGGAAGATACTAGGAAACGCCTTTGTGACGGAATTTGAGGTTTCTGAAAGAATGACACTGTTAATTCCACAGATCCTAAGAGATTTTGCTGGTTTAGAAGCAAAGGAACAGGTTGCCCTTGTAGGGATGGGCTCTAAATTTGAATTATGGAGTTTAGAGAATTGGGAAAAGAAACAAATTGGACTCCAGGTGGAAGGAGAGGACTCGTCTTCAGATTTACCAGCAAGTTTAGAGGAGATACCTTTTTGATTAATAAGACGCATGAAGCTGTAATGGTTGAAGAAGTTCTAACCTATCTGGTTATTGATAAGAATGGCGTTTATATTGATTGTACTTTTGGAGCAGGGGGTCATTCTCAGGAGATATTAAAAGAACTTCAAGATGAAGGCAGACTTATAGGTATTGATAGAGACGTCAATGTAAGAGATAAGGTCCCATTAAATTTAAAGAGTGATAAGAGGTTCTCTTTGATAAGCGATCGGTTTAGCAATTTAAAAGATCATGTAAAAAAAGATTCTATAGATGGAATTCTTGTCGATTTAGGAATCTCTTCTACTCAGCTAGATGATTCTGATAGAGGTTTTAGTTTTCAATCTAAAGGGCCTTTGGATATGAGAATGGATCAAACAACTGGTATTTCAGCTGAAGAATGGATCAATACTGCGTCAAAAAAAGAAATAGAAGATGTTTTTTGGATTTTAGGTGAAGAGAGGGCTTCCAGAAAAGTAGCAAAGATTATTTGTGAAAAGCGTATCAAACAACCCATAACCTCCACTCAGGAACTTACTGAAATAGTTCTGTCATGTATCCCAAGGAGGGGCAAGAAACATCCTGCAACTAATATCTTTAGAGCAATCCGAATGCAGGTTAATGAAGAGATAAAAGAACTATATTCCGTTCTTGAAGTTGCAAGTTTTATTCTTAGAGATGGTGGAAGGTTGGCTATTATCAGTTTTCACTCTATTGAAGATAGGGTTGTAAAAAGATTTATTCAAGGGAAAGACAGAATATCATCTTCCGTTAATTTTAAAACAGTAGGTGGAAAACATCTAAAACCAAGCAAAGAAGAGATAAAAGAAAATCCTAGAAGCAGAAGTGCAATTCTAAGAGTAGCAGAGAAGGTAGCATAAGATGAATATATTGAGGACTGCTCTTTTTCTTAGTCTTTCTATATTGGCAATTTCAGGTTCCTTGATGGCCATCTGGCAAACCTATGAATATAAGATTGCATTTTCTTTAGTAGATGATCTTAAAATCAACAACAACGAACTATCTTTTCAATCAAATATTCTAATAGAAGAGGTTCAATATTTTAGGAATCAATTGACCTTGAGACGAGTGGCACAAAACAACCTGGGTATGAGAGCTCCAAAATTGAGTGAAAAAGTTATCATCAAGGTAGAGGGCAATGGGTAAACTAAATTACATTTTATTAATAGTAATTCTAAATATTGTAATTGGATGTTCTAAAGCTGATGGTTTTGATATCAAAGATAATAAAGATATAAATATTTTTTCAAAACATGCTTTTATTTCAGATTATGTCCAAGTTAATCAGAGGGTTTTAGAGTTTATAGAATTAGGGTTTTTAGATTTAAATTCAAATTCTGAAATTTTTACAAATACCTGGGTTCATTCTTTTCACTATAAAAAGAGATGGCCAAATGTTTTAGATATTGAGATTGAGGAACACCAGCCATTTGCTAGATTGTCTAACAGCAATTATTTAACTCATAGTGGCCATATTATTTTTCCAGAGAAAACAGACATAACCATTGATGTTTTGCATATAGATGCTCCAGATGATGAAACTTTAGAAATATTGTATCTGTCGAGAGATCTTCAATCTTTATTCAATAAGCTAAAAAGAAAGTTAGAAAAGATGGAGTCAAAAAATAACGGTCTAATTGAAGTAACAGATGATAAAGGGGCAACCTTTGTATTTTCTAAAAAGGATTTCCGGGTTCAGCTCGTCCGTCTCGAGGATTTTATCTCGTTCGAGCTGAGCTCAGGAAAATTGGATCGTATTAGAAATATAGATTTTAGGTATAACAACGCAATCGCTGTAGATTTTAGTTAAAGAAGGAATAGAAATGAATAATTTAAGTAAAAATGAAATGTTAGTCGGAGTTGATATTGGAACTTCTAAAGTAGTAGCGGTAGTTGCTGAAACAAGAGGCGAAGATTATATCGAGATAATAGGCTTAGGAACGCACCCCTCAAAAGGCTTAAAGAATGGTGTTGTTGTAGATATAGAGTCGACTACCCAAGCTATAAAGAAATCTATTGCAGAAGCAGAGGCTATGGCAGGATGTCATATAGGTTCGTGTTATGTGGGGATCTCGGGCAGTCATATAAGAGGTTTGAATTCTGAAGGAGTTGTGCCTATAAAAGATGGTGAAGTGAGATATGGAGATGTAGACAGGGTCATAGAAACAGCTCAAGCAATGGCAATACCTGCCGATCAAAGACTTCTTCATGTGCTACCTCGTGATTACATCATTGATAAACAAGATGGAATAAAAGAACCTCTTGGCATGGCAGGGTCAAGGCTGGAGGCAAAGGTTCATTTGGTGACTTGCAGTGAAAATTCATCACAAAATATTCATAAATGCATTAATGCCTCTGGGCTTGATGTGGAGGCTTTTGTTCTTGAACAGTTGGCTTCTAGTTATTCTGTTTTAACACATGATGAAAGAGATTTAGGTGTCTGTTTAATAGACATTGGGGGCGGAACAACGGACATGGCTGTTTTCATGGATGGTTCAATTGCTTTTACGGATGTCATACCAATAGCTGGAGACCATGTAACTAATGATATTGCACAAGCACTTAGAACCCCTCCGACACAAGCAGAGCATATAAAGCAAATGTATGGCTGTGCTGTAAGTTCATTAACAAAACCCCAAGAAGTAATGATGGTACCTGGAATGGGAGGAAGACCTGAAAGAGAGCTTTCAAGGCAGGCCTTGGCAGATGTTTTAGAAAGAAGGTATGTGGAAATATTTAGCATGGCTCAGCAGAAACTGAGCCTCAGCGGATTTGAATCTTTAATTCCTGCAGGAGTAGTTTTAACAGGTGGAGCTGCCAAGGTGGAAGGAGCTGCAGAGCTAGCAGAAGAAATTTTTCATGCTCCCGTTAGATTGGGCTCTCCTCATTCGATAGAGGGATTTTCTGAGATCATTAATAATCCCATCTACGCAACATCAGTTGGACTGCTTTTGTACGGACAGAAACAATTACAAGAAGATCATTTAAATTACATCCATAGAGATAAGAATATTCTTAACAGACTATCTAGATGGTTTGGTGGAAATCTATAAAGGAGAGGTATCAAATGAGTGAATGGGAAATAGTAGAAGAAATTACGGGTAATGCTTCAATTAAAGTAGTGGGCGTTGGCGGTGGCGGTGGTAATGCTGTTCAACACATGGTGGATGTAGGAATTGAGGGAGCAAATTTTATTTCTGTAAATACTGATAAGCAGGCGCTCGACAAGAATGGGGCTGGAACTAAATTAGTATTAGGTATGGAAATTACTGATGGATTGGGCGCCGGAGCTGATCCTCAGGTTGGCAGAGAGGCAGCTTTAGAAGATAGGGACAAGCTAAGAGAAATGCTAAAAGGGACTGACATGGTTTTTGTCACTGCTGGAATGGGAGGGGGAACAGGAACAGGCGCTGCTCCAATAGTTGCACAAGTTGCTAAAGAATTAGGCATTCTTACGGTTGCAGTAGTTACTAAGCCTTTTGAATTAGAAGGCTCTAAGAGGATGAAAATTGCACAAGAAGGAATTAAAGAGCTCATAGAAGAGGTTGATTCCCTTATAACAATTCCTAATCAAAAGCTTTTAGAGGTATTAGGTGAAGATTGCAGTATGTTGGAGGCTTTTAAACAAGCCAATGATGTTTTAGCTGGAGCAGTAAGAGGTATATCAGATATTATTATTAAACCCGGTCTTATAAATGTAGATTTTGCAGACGTGAAAACAGTAATGTCTGAGAAAGGAACAGCAATGATGGGAACAGGAACTGCAAGTGGACCAGATAGAGCCAGGATAGCCGCAGAGCATGCTGTAGCAAGTAAACTTTTAGAAGACATCAGCTTACAAGATGCTAAAGGCGTATTGGTTAATATTACAGCCGGTCCAGAACTTTCTCTTGGTGAAATAAAAGCAGTAGGAGATTGTATTAGTGACTTTGCTTCTGAAGAAGCAATTATAGTAACCGGAACAGTTTTAGATGACACAAGGGGTAATGACCTTATTGTTACAGTAATAGCCACAGGTCTTAGTTCTTCTCTTCAAACAATTTCAAAACCTTCAGGCCAAGTCAATATGCTGAACGATAGAAAGCCCCTTCCTTTAAGCGATGCTGCTAGGAAAATGCTTGAAAATCCACCTAAAGTTGAGAAAACTAAAGAAAAGATTAAGGATGAAGAGGATTACTTGGATATCCCTTCTTTTGTAAGAACTCAATTAGATTAATCTTCTAAAGAATGCCTCCATCTAGAGTAGCTCTTTTCTCGGGGCGGATGCTCTTCATCAGACTGCTCCTATTGGGAGGTTTTTTTATTCTGGCTGCTAGATTGATATTTTTACAGATTTATCAAGATAACTTCTTAGATAAACAGGTAATAAGTCGGTCACATTCTGAATATTCTCTCTTAGCAAATAGAGGAAAAATATTAGATAGAAATAATAATGTTTTGGCTTTAGACGTCAGAAGTTTTTCTGTAGGCATTGATTTAAAGAATTTTAAAGGCAATATTCTTAACATAGAGTCTTTAGAAGAAATCTTAGGTGTCAAGAAAGAAACTATTAGTGGATTAATTAAAAATAAGAAAACAGGGTTTAAAGAAATAAAACGTCATGTTTCAGGAGCTTTAAGAAAAGATATTGAGAATCTTGAACTGGAGGGTGTTTTCTTTAGGGAAAACCTAAGAAGAAGCTATCCGCAAAAAGAAGCAAGTTCTCATGTGGTGGGCATTACTGATATAGACCGTAAGGGCATTCAAGGTTCTGAATTAGTATTTAATAACACTCTAAAAGGTATAAAAGGTAAATTTACTGGTATTAAGGGCAGTGGAAATAAAAAAATAGAAGGTAATCGAATAGAACCTCAAAATGGAAAAGATTTATTTCTAACTGTAGATATCCGACTACAGTCAATAGCATTTGAAGAGTTGTCTAAGGCCATAGAGGAAACCGGTGCTGAGTCAGGTTCAGTGATAATCATAAATCCTCAATCTGCTGAAATATTAGCCCTGTCAAACTACCCGTCTTTTAATCCTTCTGACAGAAAGAATATTAATGACCATTCTGTTTTTAGAAACAGAGCCACCATAGATGTATTTGAACCAGGTTCCGTTTTAAAACCCATAGCAATGTCAGCTATTTTGGAATCCAAAAGAGTTGGGTTAAAACACACTGTTGATACAAGTCCTGGATGGATTGAGTTTGCAGGTTATAAAACAAGTGACTTTAAAGATTATGGATTGCTGAGTCTGAGTGAGATAATTTCTTTTTCAAGTAATGTCGGAATGGTAAGACTTTGTGCCGAACAAGAGATTGAACACTTAACTAGATTTTTTAAATCTTTCGGAATTGGTAGGTACCCTGTTAATTTATTAATTCCTTCTAGAGAAGGTTTTTTAGCACACCCCTCAGAGTTTACTCTAAGGGATAAAGTGAGTTCTTGTTATGGCTATGGTTTGACGATGTCTGCAATCCAGATAGCCCAAGCTTATTCTGTATTTGCAAACGATGGCATTTTTAAAGAGTTAACTTTATTTTTAGATGACCAGATTTTATCTAACTCTATTGAAGAAAGAGTTATAAGTATAGAGACAGCTAGTATAGTTAGGGACATGTTAATTAAGACAGTTAATGCATCAGCTGGTACTGCAAGAAATGCCAAAATAAAAGGGACAATCGTTGCAGGTAAAACAGGAACAGCCATTGAGAATTCTAAAGATCTTTCATATACGGCAACATTTGCTGGCTTTGTTCCAGCAATAAATCCTGAGTTGCTGGCTGTAATTGTTTTGCATGGTTTGCAGGGTGAAGACCACTCAGGAGGAAGAGTAGCAGCTCCTGTCTTTTCAAAAATAGTAGGTCAGTCATTACATGTCCTTAAAGCGGGGAGTTGAATTGGTTGAATCACGAATATTATTAAGAGAACTTTCAAATCATAAAGAATTTACAGATTTCAATGTAAGAGCTTTGAGCTTTGATAGTCGTAATGTGGAACATGGAGATATTTTTTTTGCTCTTAAGGGGATTAATGTAAACGGAAGGGATTATATTGCAGAAGCCAAAAGAAAAGGTGCTAAATTAATCCTTTCTGAAGACCATATTGAAGGTAGCGAAGTTATACAAGTCAACAATTTAAGAAATTATATGGGAGAGGTGGCCTCTAGGTTTTATGGTGAACCTTCTAGAAAACTTACGACGATCTGTGTAACTGGTACTAATGGCAAAACATCTTGTGTCGAATCTCTTGCTAAACTAGCTTACAAATCAGGATCTAATTGTGGCTACTTAAGCACCATAGGGGTTTCTTTGGATGGTTTTGATGTAATTAGAGATTCAGTACTCACAACACCTGATTCTATTAATTTACAAAAAACATTTTCTGAGATTCTAGATTTTGGTTCAAAATTTGTTGCTATAGAGGCTTCTTCACACGGTCTGGAGCAAAAAAGACTAGGAGGTACATCTGTTAAAACCGCAATTTTAACCAGTTTCTCCCACGATCATTTGGACTATCATTTAAGTATAGAAGACTATAAGAATGCAAAATTATCTTTATTTAGAGACTTAAATCCTGAAATATCTATTATCCAAATTGATAATGACTGCGGAAGAGAAATATACACCGAATTATTGAACAAAGATAAAGCTGTTTATAGCGTTTCTAATAAATATGCAGCTGATTTTAAGTATTCATTCACTAGAAATAGTGGAAATAGATTAGATATGGAATTGACCTCGATTGAAGGGAATTTTTCTTTCTCTTTAAATACGCTATCAAGTGTCCTGGCTTCCAATATTATTTGCTCAATTGCAGCACTTACACTTAACGGCCTTAATATTAGTAATTTAATTAGAAATGTTAAGAATCTGGAACTTCCCAAAGGCCGTATGGAATTAATAAAACTTAAAAATAATAATTATTGTTGCATAGATTATGCACACACCCCTGATGCTTTAGAGTCTGCCCTTAAGGAACTTAGAAAATCTTTTGATGGAAAATTATGGTGTGTCTTTGGATGCGGGGGAAATAGAGATAAATTAAAAAGACCTTTAATGGGTTCTATTGCGGAGGAATACGCTGATGTAATCATTTTAACTAATGACAATCCTAGATCAGAAGATGAAAACCTAATCTTCAATGAAATTTTATCCGGTGTAAAAAAACCAAATAATATTTTAACTCTTGCCGATAGGAGGGAGGCTATACTTCATAGTCTTGAGTGTGCGGATCACAAGAACTCAACAAACATTGTATTGGTAGCAGGGAAAGGCCACGAAATATATCAACAAATCAAGGATAAAAAATTTATATTTGACGATAGAGAAGTCATTGATAAATATCTAAGTGAGCAAAATGTTAAATAAGTTTGATATATCTGAGATTGCCATTAAGGGTAAAGCAGAGCTGTATGGTGAATCTTTAGAAGTAGATGGTTTCAGTATTGACACAAGAACGTTATTGAATGGTGATCTGTATATAGCTCTAAAAGGTAAAAATTTTAATGGTAATGATTTCATAAGTGAGGCAATTGCCAAAGGAGCTAAAGCCATAGTGGCCGATCATTACTTTGAATCCAAGGTGCCTTTGTTGGTCGTGAATAATGCTGAAACTTTTTTACAGAATCTAGCAATAATGAATAGATTAGCATTTGAAAGCCCAGTGATAGGAATAACAGGAAGTAATGGTAAAACTTCTTCTAAAGAAATAGTGGCTGCTCTACTTTCTTCAAAAATGAGTTGTCACAAAACAATTGGAAATAAAAATAATCAAATAGGATTACCTTTTTCTTTGGCTGACTTAGACAGTTCTTATGATTGCTCTATCTTAGAATTGGGAACAAGCTTACAAGGTGAGATAGGGTTCCTAAGTGCTATAGCTAAACCAGATATAGCTCTCATAACAAATGTATCTGAAAGTCATCTTAGTGGATTAGGGAGTTTAGAGTTAATTGCTAAAGAAAAGGGCGATATTGGTTGTTTTGAGAATGACAAAGGTGTGATAGTTCTTAACAAAGATTCAGAGTATTTTGACTTTTGGAGTAACACTACCAATGCTAATAAAGTTATTAGCTTTGGTACTAAGGAGGGTTGCGACTTACAAGTCCATTCAACAGATATTGATTTTAATAACAACCAAACTAATTTTGTTCTTACTCATCAAGATGAAGAATTTAAATGCATCATGAATGGAGTGGGTTTGCATAATTCACTAAATGCTGCAGGTGCTTTAGCTGTTTGCAGTGGCTTGGGCTTGGCTTTAGATGAGATTATAGATAATTTACAGAGGATAGAATTGCCCCAGAGAAGGCTATCGCTTTATAGGATGTCAAATGGCTCTTTATTAATAGATGACTCTTATAACGCAAATCCTGAATCAGTAAAACAATCAATAGATACCATGTGTGTTTCAGGTATTAATAAAAAAATAATGGTTTTAGGAGAGATGGGAGAACTTGGTAATGATGCAGCTAAACATCATAAAGAAATATCTGTATATGCAAAAACAAGAGTAGATAGTTTTCTATGTTTAGGTGATTCGTGGCAAGAAGGTGTAAAACTTTTTGGAGAAAAAGGAATTGTATTTTCATCTAGGGAAGAGCTTGTTGATCATGTATCTTCTATACTAGAAACTGATACAGTTATTCTAGTTAAGGGCTCTAGATCTACTAAAATGGATATAGTTGCTGATAAATTAAAGGAATTCTAATGCTACTACCTTTATTCGATTATCTCGCCAACTTTTTTGGACCCTTCAGGGTTTTTGAATTCATCTCGGTTAGGGCTATTGCAGCTACGTTAACCGCTTTACTTTTTTCATTATTATTAGGCCCAAGGTTTATTAATAAAATGAGAGATAATCAAGTGGGACAAGTAGTGAGAGAAGAGGGTCCAAAAACTCATTTAATAAAAAAAGGCACACCCACAATGGGAGGGACTCTGATATTAAGCTCAATACTAATCAGCTCTCTTTTATGGGGAGATTTATGGAATAGGTATTTGTGGGTGGCAATAGGAATGACGACCTCTTTCGGAGTCTTGGGTTGGTTTGATGACAAATTGAAGATTAAACACAAATCAAGTGATGGAATTCCAGCAACGCAAAAAATTCTTTGGCAGAGTGTCTTTGCTTTAATTGGTTGTTCTTATCTTTTTTATAGCCATTCAAATATTGAAGAGGTAAGTTTAATAGTCCCTTTCTTCAAAGATATTTCTATTGCTCTTGGAATTGGCTTTGTTGTACTTTCCTATTTTGTTATTGTTGGAACCAGCAATGCAGTTAACTTAACTGATGGCTTGGACGGTTTGGCAATTCTACCTTGCGTTATGGTTGCTGCAGGTCTGGGCCTGATAGGATATGTCTCTGGAAATATAATTTATTCGGGTTATTTAAATATCCCCTACTTGCCTGGTACTGGAGAAATGTTGGTTTTTTGTGGAGCTTTAATGGGCTCTGGCATTGGTTTTTTATGGTTTAACACTTATCCTGCACAAGTCTTTATGGGAGATGTAGGTTCTTTGTCACTTGGAGCTGCCTTAGGTACCGTTGCCGTAATTATAAGGCATGAATATGTACTGATTATCATGGGCGGATTGTTTGTTATTGAGGCACTATCTGTGATAGTACAAGTCATCTCATTTAAATTAACGGGTAAAAGAGTTTTTAAAATGGCCCCTCTTCACCACCATTATGAACTGAAAGGCTGGCCAGAACCTAGAGTAATAGTCAGGTTTTGGATCATCACTTTTATGTTAGTGCTTTTGGGCTTAGCTATGCTGAGATTACGTTAATTCTTTAGTCACTTGAACAAAAAAAATTTAATTCTGGGCTTTGGTCAGACCGGTATAAGCATTGCAAAATATTTGCATAAGCTGAGAATCCCTTTTGAAGTAATGGAGTCCAGAAAAGATCTAAAGGGAATTCAATGGCTTACAGAGCATGGATATAAATGTACTAGTGAGTTTAATGTTGATGCTCTAGAGATGATTTCTAAAGTATATGTAAGCCCAGGAATATCAAAAAATAATCCTATCTTAAGGCATGCAAATTTCTTAAACATAGAGACAGAAACAGATATTGATATTTTTTTAAAACTTCATTCTTGTACCAAGATTTTAATAACAGGAACCAACGGGAAAACAACTGTTACATCTATGTCACATAAACTCTTTTCTCACTTCTTAGGTAAAAAAAGAGTTGAAGCTTTAGGAAACATAGGAAACCCGGTTTTAGATAATATTGATGAAGATATTGATATAGCTCTTATAGAGGTTTCCAGCTATCAACTAGAGTTAAGCTCTTCAATTTCTTCAGATATTGCCGTTTTATTAAATGTCACTCAAGATCATTTAGATAGGCATTCTTCTCTTGAAGAATACGAGAGTATTAAGAATAAAGTATTTATACAAAGTAAATTAGCAATTAGAGAAGGTCAATCAAGTTCAAGCACTAAAAGATGTATTTATTTCCAAGAAATCTTTAAAGATTATGATTATTGCTTCGATGACCTTAAGTATGAATGGCCTTTGCATGATGTAGAGAATATTAAGGCTACAATATCTATACTTTTTGCTTATTTAGTTCTTAACGAAGAAATAAATTTTTATGACAAACCACAAAGAGAATCTTTTATAAAAGACTGTTTGAGGATTCTGAATTCATACCAAAGGCTTCCTCACAGATACGAAATTCTTGATTTAAAAGATGGTGTGACTTTTATCAATGATTCGAAGGCAACTAACGTGGCTTCCGTTTTAAAGGCTTTGGAATCTGTATATGATAAGTACGGAGAAGGTAAGGCAATCTTAATTTGTGGAGGTGATTCTAAGGGTCAAGATTTTCAGGAGCTAACAAATATCCCAGAAAAGTTACTAAAGAAAGCCTATATTTTTGGAATACACAAAGATCTCATTGCTCCTTTCTTAATTAATACAGATGTTGAATTAGTAGAAGATATGAAAGAAGCTATGAAAAGAATCTCTTTTGATGTTGTAAAAGGAGACGTAGTTATCCTTTCTCCCGCTTGCTCTAGCACAGACATGTATAAAGATTATGAAGAGAGAGGAGAGGAGTTTCGTAGTTTGGTAGGTTCCATCTAATCGAATGTTAAACTTTAGAAGCTTATTTGGACCTATTGATTTTTTAAAAGTAGACTTTTTCCTTTTATCTATATTCTTTTTAGTCTCAATATGCGGTTTAATAATACTTGCTTCTGCCTCTGTCCAGTTCTCAGATTCTATTTCTGGCTATCCATTTACTATGCTAATTAAGCAGTTATTTCATTTCATTGCAGGGTGTTTATTGCTTTTGTTAATTAGCATTACACCACTCTCATTCTGGGAGAGGTTCGATAAGTGGTTACTTTTTTTTGGTATGCTTTTACTACTGCTTGTTTTTATGCCCGGGATAGGAGTGGAAGTTAATGGAGCAAATAGATGGATAAGGATTGGAGGTATTGGATTGCAGCCCTCTGAAGTGATGAAGTTCATAAGTATTGTGTATGTATCTGCCTACTCAGTAAGAAGAATTACTGATTTACAGACGCATTGGTTTGGGTTTTTTAAGCCAGCTTTTCTTATAGTCTTAGTAGTCTCTTTAATACTTCTTCAGCCAGATTTAGGAACTTCTGCGGTAATTCTTGCGACCGTCTTAGGAGTGCTTTTTTTAGCAGGAGTCCATTTAAGGCAATTTTTGTTAGTTTTGTTTCTAGCTTTAATAGGAATCTTAGCTCTAATTATCTTTGTGCCATGGAGGTGGGAAAGAATAATTTCTTTTACTGATCCATGGAGCGATCCCTTTGGGACCGGATATCAATTAACATTGTCTTTGATGTCTATAGGAAGAGGAGACTGGTTTGGAGTAGGTCTTGGAGAAGGTTTAATGAAAATGGGATATCTTCCAGATGTGCACACCGATTTTATTTATTCTGTGGTAGTTGAAGAAATGGGTCTTCTTGGAGGCATAGTGATCATAAGCCTTTTATTTGGCTTGGCTTTTAGATGCTTTTACATAGCAAAACAAGCGTTAATAAAAAACCAGTATTTTGGTTTTTTTGCAGCCTATGGAGTAGCCATCCTCTTAGGTCTCCATACGTTTATCAACGTTGGTGTTGCTACAGGCCTTCTACCGACAAAAGGATTGACCCTCCCTTTTATCAGCTATGGAGGAACAAATCTGTTGGTGATGTGCTCTCTCATAGGTTTGGTACTAAGAATTGATTATGAAACAAAAGTAGCAATGCCTGTAGCTCATGTTTCTAGAAGAGCAGCTTTTTAATGAAGATTATTGTTGTAGCTGGAGGAACAGGTGGGCATGTTTACCCAGCTTTGTCTGTTGCAAGGGAATTTAAGGAAAACTCTGCAGAAGTTATTTGGATAGGAAGAAAAAAATCTCTTGAGGAGGGTATTGCCAGAGAAGAAGGCTTTAACTTTATAACGCTTTCTGTGTCAGGTTTCTTGGGAAAGAAATTTATTGAAAAAATTAAAGCGATATTTGAGCTCTGTGTTGCCTATATTAAGGCCATTTACTTATTAATTAGCTTTAAACCAGATGCTATTTTTTCAACGGGAGGCTATATAAGTCTTCCGATTGGTTTGGCTGCTCCTCTTTTAAGAATTCCACTATTTATTCATGAGCAGAACAGTGTGGCTGGCCTATCAAACAGAATTCTAAACAAATTCTCAAGGATAACTTTTGAAGGTTTCCCGGAAACGTTCAAGGCTGGTAATAGAACTGAGTTTGTGGGCAACCCTCTCAGGGGTGAACTCTTTAACAAATCTCAAGTTGTGAGTAAGATTAGTCAAGAATTCAATGTCCTTGTTCTTGGTGGGAGTCAAGGTTCTTCGCAATTAAATAAGATTTTTATTCAAGCACTAGAAGAAGCTGAAGATTATGAGCATTGGAAAATTGTTCATCAATCTGGTCCAACTGATTTCCCTTCTTTAAAGCAAGCATATATAGGGTTGTCAATAAAACATGAAGTTTTAGATTACATTAAGAATATTGGGCAAGAATATGAGAAGGCTGATTTAATAATAGCCAGATCAGGAGCAATGACAATAAGTGAGATAGCAGCCTTTGGTAAAGCCTCAATATTAATGCCTCTACCATGGGCTACAGATAATCATCAGTACTATAATGCACTTTATTTAAAGAGCTTAGGTGGAGCAGAAATAGTAGAGTCAAAATTAGATAATTCTTCTTCTTTACTTGATCTGATCTCAAATTTAGAAAAAGATACTAAAAGAAGAGAAGAAATGGGCTTGAATGCAAAAAAAGCTTTTAGCACTTCATCGGTAAAAGATATATATAAAATAATTAATGAAAAAATATAGATCAAGGTTATCAAAGATCTTTTTTGTTGGAATAGGCGGCAGCGGTATGAGCGGCATAGCTGAGGTTTTAATAAATTTAAATTATGAAGTCTCTGGTTCTGATATTTCTGATTCAGAAATAATTGATAGGTTGAGATCTATGGGTGCTGAGATACACATAGGTCACACGGCTTCTAATATAGATACAGCTGACATGATAGTAGTATCAAGCGCCATAGATCACGGTAACCCAGAGTTAATTGCAGCCAAGTTAAAAGGAATACCTGTTCTCGCTAGAGCAGAAATGTTATCCAGTTTAATGAATATGAAAAGAGGTATAGCAATAGCAGGTACCCATGGAAAAACAACCACAACAAGCTTAGTGGCATCTATTTTTACAGAAGCAAGCCTAGATCCTACTTTTATAAACGGAGGAATTATTAATAGTTTTGCTTCAAACGCTAAATTAGGGAAAGGCGATTACCTTGTTGCCGAAGCTGATGAGAGCGATCAGTCTTTTTTAATGTTACAGCCTTCAGTTTCTATCATTACCAATATAGAGGAAGACCATCTTATTAATTACGGAAATGATTTTGAGAATCTGCGCAAAGCCTTCTTATCATTTGTAAAAAAACTTCCTTTTGATGGGCTTCTAATAGCCTGTGGTGATGATCCTGAGGTTCAGAAGCTTTTACCCCAATGCTCAAGGCCTAATGTGACTTACGGCTTCGACGAAACAAATGATTACTTTATTAGCAATTATGAGCCTTCTGAATTTAGATCCCATTTTTTATTAACTTATTCTGGTCAATCAATTCAAATTGATCTTAATATGCTAGGAAGGCATAACGCTCTCAATGCATCTGCAGCTTGTGTGTTGGCAATAGAAGAGGGTATTGATACATCCATCATTCAAGTTGCCTTGAAGAACTTTATGGGTATCAGCAGGCGTATGCAGGTAGTTGGCAATATGAACATTAAAAACTGTAATCTAATCTTAATAGATGATTACGGGCATCATCCTTCTGAAATCAAAAATACAATTGATTCTATTAGAGAGTCTCATCCTAAAAAGAAACTGACAATGGTGTTTCAGCCTCATAGATATTCTAGAACTAAAGATCTGTTCGAAGAGTTTGTTGAAGTCTTACAATTAGTTGACCAATTGATATTGTTGGATGTTTATCCAGCAGGTGAAGATTCAATTAAGAATTACGAAAGTAAGGATTTATTAAAAAAATTAAAAGATACCACTCTAAATGTTTGTTTATCAGAAGAATCAAAAGTAAATATTGCCATAGAGGAATCTCTAGAAGATCAAGAGGGCATTATCTTGATGCAAGGCGCTGGGAATATTTCAAAAATTTCAGAGTCTTTGATGAAGGCTTATGGCAATTAAATGAAGAATAGAGATTTATCCTTTTTAGGCAACAAGAAAGTGGCCGTCCTTATGGGCGGTTGGTCCGCAGAAAGAGAAATATCATTGAAGTCAGGAAATGCTGTTTTAAAAAGCCTTACAGAGATGCAAATAAATGCAAAAGCAATAGACCTTGTTTCTCCTGAAGAATCTAAATTACAACTAGATGGTTTTGATATTGCTTTTATAGCTCTTCATGGTAGGGGGGGTGAAGACGGTTTCATTCAAGATTTATTAACTGATAAAGGAATATTGTTTACAGGCAGCAAGGCCGCAGCTTGTAAATTGGCAATGAACAAAGTAGAAACAAAAAAAGTTTGGAGAGAAGTTTCTTTGCCAACTCCGGATTTTGTAGAAATTAAAAATGCCGGTAAATCAGATATGGAAATAACCCCATTTTTATCGGTTTCTGGCGATATTACTGCTCTAGATAGGTCGTTCGTAGTAAAACCAGCTAACGAAGGTTCAAGTTATGGTATTAGCATAGTGAAACCAGGAGAAGGGAGCTTAGAAGAGGCAATTACAGAGGCAATGAAGTACGATGATACAGTACTTGCTGAAGCCTTCGTTGATGGTGTTGAGATTACAGTGACAATTTTAGGCAATCGCGTATTGCCTCCTGTTGCTATAGAAGCAAAGGGAGCTTTCTATGACTATGAAGCAAAATACCTAAGCAAAGAAACCAAATATACCTTGGCAAGCATAGAGCCTGACAATTTAACTACACTTAAAGATTTTTGTTGGCATGCATTTAAATCTTTGGGGTGTGAAGGATGGGGGAGAGTAGATCTTATAAAAGATAATATTAATAACTTCCAGCTCATCGAGATTAACACAGTGCCTGGCTTAACTGAGACTAGCCTTGTACCAAAATCAGCTGCACTAGAAGGCATTGGCTTTAATGACTTAATACTTGAGATACTTTATTTGGCTTGCGCTAAGTCTTAACGTCAAATAGAATGCCCCTTTTTTTAATACCTTACTCCACGCTTAAGCGGGAGTTAATAACCAAGGGGTACACATGCGACATTATGAAATAGTTTTTCTAGTTCATCCTGATCAATCAGATCAAGCACCTTCGATAATGAAGAAACTTTCTTCAATAGTTACAGATTCTGGAGGAACGGTTCATCGTTCTGAGAATATTGGTAATAGAAGGCTTGCCTATCCTATACAAGATCAATTTAAAGCAACTTATGTACTTTTAAATATAGAATGCGGTCAGACTGCTATCGATGAAATTAAGAATTCTTTTAAATTCAATGATTCGGTTATAAGAAATCTGATTCTTAATACTAAAGGGGCACATTCAGACTCCTCGGCTTTATTGGCGCAAACTAGAGAAGACAGCGAAAAAGAGAGCTATGAGGAAGAAAAACAAAGAAAATATCAGGAAGAAAAGGCTTTGAAAGAAAAGAGTAGAATGAAAGAAACTGATCGAAGAGCAGCCGAAGCAGAAGCTAAGAAAGAAGCTGAACCAGAACCAGAAGAAGCTGAAGTAGCATCAGAAGTAGAAAATGTTATAGAGGCGGCATCAGAAGAACCTGAAACAGAGAAATAAAATGGCAAAAAAGCAAAAGAAAAATTTTAAAAGAAGAAGAACAGATTTTGATAATCGTCCTAAATATTGTAAATTTACATCGCTTGGTATTAAGGAAGTAGATTTTAAAGACATTAAACTATTGAAGGAATACATTACGGAAACTGGTAAAATTATTCCTGCAAGGATGACAGGTACTTCAGCTAAATATCAAAGACAGTTAAACAAAGCAGTTAAAAGAGCGCGTCACTTGGCTCTCATACCTTACACAGATTCACACTATCACTAAGAATTATGGAATTAATACTATTACAACAAGTTTCACAACTCGGAGAGCCTGGAGATCTAGTTGATGTTAAGTCTGGTTACGGCAGAAATTTTTTAATTCCCTCTGGTAAGGCTATTAGAGCTGACGAAAATAACAAAGCTGAATATGAAGCAAGAAAATCTGCTCTTCTATCTGCAGAGTCGGATAGAAAAGAAATTGCCTCTAAATTAGCTACGCAATTAGAAGAGATAAAAATAAAACTTGCAGTTCCGGTTTCCGAAGAAGGAACACTCTATGGGTCTATAGGAACAAGAGAAATTTCAGATGCAATAATTGAGCAGGGACTGGAAGTTGAGAAGAGTTCTGTAAGACTTCCTGAAGGTGCATTAAAAGAAGTTGGAGATTATAAAATAGACATAGAGCTTCACCCAGAAGTTGTTCAAACTATTTCAATTACGATCGAAGCTATTTTAGAAGAATAAGTATTAAATATTCATTGATTTATTCTCTATCAATGGGAGAATAAAAGATCGTCACTGAAATAACTTCTCTTCTGTTTTATGGTCCAAGAAATTTTTAAGAATAAACAATTACCTTTCTCAATTGAAGCAGAAAGAGCCGTCTTGGGTGGCATTATGCTCAAGAACGAGGCTTGGGACTTAGTCCATGTTGTCATTAGAGAGGATGACTTTTATAAAGATGAACATAAGTTAATCTTTAAGACTATTTACAACCTTCAAGATGAAGGCAAGCCTGTAGATGTGATCACTGTTCAAGAAGCTATAGAAGGTAATGGAGATCTTCCTAAGTTAATTAATTCTGGTGGAAAGGACTACTTAACGCTGTTGGCAAGAGAAACCCCAAGCGTAGCAAATATTGAGAGTTACGCAGATATAATTAAACAAAGATCAAATCTAAGAAGACTGATAATTACCGCAGAAAATATCTCACAGATTGCAAAAGAATCTGATGCTTCAGGTAGTGACAGGGTTATTGATGAAGCTGAAGAAAGTATTTTAAGTTTAAGAGATGATGTAAGCAGATCGATAGGTCCAAGAACAGCTAAAGAATTATTAGGGCCAGTGTATGCTGAGATTCAAGAATCAGCTGAGAGTGGTAATTCACTGGTTGGAGTAAGCACAGGTTTTGCAGATATTGATGAGATAACTCTAGGGTTACAAAAATCAGATCTAATTATTATTGCAGGAAGGCCCTCTATGGGTAAGAGTGCTTTAGGATTTAATATAGCTGAGAATGTAGCTAAACAAACTGATCAAACGGTTCTCCTCTTCAGCATGGAAATGTCCTCAGAGCAAGTCATAAGAAGGTTTATTGCAAGTATTTCAAATATAGACATTCAAAGAATTATGAGAGGGCAATTGCAAGAAGCAGACTGGGAGGGAATAGACAAAGCTTTATCAATCTTAAGTCAAAAGAAGATTTTACTTGATGATACCCCTGCCTTATCTCCATCTGAAGTGAGAGCAAGAGCAAGAAGAGTAAAGCGTGAAAATCCAGATTTAGCCCTAATAGTTATTGATTATATAGGTTTAATGCAAGTACCTGGAAGGGGAGATAATCGGGTACAAGAAGTTAGTGAGATAAGTAGGTCTTTAAAGGCGCTGGCTAAAGAATTAAACGTTCCTGTTGTGGGTCTTTCTCAATTAAATAGGGCCGTAGAATCTCGACCTAATAAAAGGCCAATTCTTGCAGATTTAAGAGATTCAGGAGCTATTGAACAAGATGCAGACCTTATAGCATTTGTCTATAGACATGAATATTATGATGAAAGTGATCTCGAAAGTAGAGGTCAAGCTGAGATTAACATTGCTAAACAAAGGAATGGGCCTACCGGAACAACTAAATTAGCTTTTAGAAGAGAAATAGCTACTTTCCAAAATTTAGCTAAGAGTGATAGGTTCCCAGGCCAGTTTTATGATGAAAATGAGGATGACTAAGGATTTAATATGAAAGTAAAATACACAAAAGAGACTCCACGTAAGATCCTTGATTACAATGAAGAAGAGTTAAAGCTCAGCTCTCAAGATGTTGAAGATGTTGCTGAGATCTTTAAAACTCCTCTTACTGGGGCTTATAACTGGGATTACACAATTCAAGATAATAGGATCGCCAAGCTATATGAACTTGGTAAGAAATTGAACTGGAACGTTTCGTTAGACATTGACTGGAATAGGCCGCTTGTAGTTTCTGATGATATACCGGTGATGTTTTGGGACGAATATCCTCCATATAAGAATTTGAGTGATGATAAAAAAAGAGAATTTCTAAGACACAGAGGGGCTAGTCAATTTAGTCAATTTCTCCATGGAGAACAAGGCGCTCTATTAGTTGCTTCTCAATTAGTTTCTTGTGCCCCTACCTATCAAGCAAAATTATATGCTGCCTCGCAAGCATTTGATGAAGCGAGGCACGTAGAGGCTTTTACTAAATATATTCAAGAACGCTCTAAACTTATGTACCCAATAGGCTCAGGTCTAAAAAGTCTTCTTGATAAGATTTTAACTGACGAAAGATGGGACCTGAAACTAATAGGTATGCAAATTATCATCGAAGGGCTAGCTTTAGCCGCTTTTAATACTGCCAAAGCAGTCACTCCAGACCCAGTACTAAAAGATGTTCTTCATCTTATTATTAGAGATGAAGCAAGACATGTTACTTTTGGAGTGAATTATCTTGAAGAATACATCGAAAATTTATCAGAAGAAGAAAAAGAAGATAGAGCTATGTTTGCTTATGAAGCTTGCGTTATTAGTAAAGAAAGATTATTTCCTACAGATGTATTTAGAAGGTTTGGTTGGGATGAAAATGAAGCAAGAGATTTCTCAAATAATGCTGGTTTTGCTCTTGAATTTCAAAGGTTACTTTTTTCAAGGGTCGTTCCAAATCTATCAAGAATAGGACTATTAACCGACAAAGTAAGACCTCTCTACGATAAGCTTGGAGTTCTTGAATTCGAGTCGCATTCCACAGATGGTGATATTTCTTGGGCAGAATTAGAGAAGCCATTAGATTTAACTGGCTAAAAGAATAGCTTTCTCTTGTTGTAATTTAAGGTTTTTGTTAACCTGTCCTCCCATCTTTAAGAAGATTTATTTACTACTCTTCTTATGGCTATATTAGATGGAAAATACTGAAACTCGATTTATATTTGTAACTGGTGGTGTTGTATCGTCACTTGGAAAAGGAATAGCTTCTGCCTCTTTGGGAGCTATCTTAGAAAGCAGAGGTCTTTCCGTTACAATCTTAAAATTAGATCCTTATATTAATTTAGATCCTGGGACTATGAGCCCGATTCAACATGGCGAAGTTTTTGTTACTGAGGATGGTTCGGAAACAGATCTTGATCTAGGTCATTATGAACGTTTTCTTAAAACAAAAATGTCTAAAGTAAATAATTTTACAACAGGACAAATTTACGAAAGAGTTTTAAAGAATGAAAGAAGAGGAGACTATTTAGGAGGAACAGTCCAGGTTATACCTCACATAACAGATGAAATAAAAAGAAAGATAGTAGAGGGCGCAGGAAGATCTCAAGTAGCTATAGTAGAAATAGGCGGAACTGTGGGGGATATCGAGTCTCAACCTTTTCTTGAGGCAATAAGGCAGATGAAACTGCAGCTAGGTCAAGAAAGAACTTTATTCATACATTTAACTCTGGTTCCTTATTTATCTTCTGCGGGAGAAACAAAAACTAAACCAACCCAACACTCTGTCAAAGAGATGCTTTCACATGGACTGCAACCTGATTTATTGATATGCAGGTCAGATAATACAATGTCTGATGAAGATAAAGAAAAAATAGCTTTATTTACTAACGTCCAAAAGAAAGCTGTTATTTCAATGCCTAACGTAGATTCTATATATAAGATTCCTTTAGAGCTAAACCATCAAAATGTAGATGAGTTGGTAGTAAAAAAATTAGGAATTCAATGCCCTGATGCCGATTTAACAGACTGGAAAAAAGTTGTTAAAGCTGATTTAAACCCTAATGGCATTGTTGAAATCGCTATGGTAGGTAAATATACTGAATTGGTAGATGCTTATAAATCATTGAATGAAGCTCTTAAACATGGAGGTCTTCAGAACCAATTAAAGATTAATATTAATTATATCGATTCTGAAACACTAAATAGAAATAATGTTAAAGAGCTTCTTGAGGGCTCGCATGCTGTTCTGGTGCCAGGAGGTTTCGGTGAAAGAGGAATCGAAGGGATGATACTGGCTGCAGAATATGCGAGAGTAAATAAAGTCCCCTACCTTGGTATTTGTCTTGGCTTACAGGTAGCTGTTATAGAGTTTGCAAGAAATGTACTCAATTTAAAAGATGCAAATAGTAGTGAATTTAAACAAGATACTAAAAATCCTATTATAGGTTTAATTCATGAATGGATAGATTCGGATGGAGCTATAGAAAAAAGAGATGCCACTTCAGATCTAGGAGGAACCATGAGATTGGGGGCGCAAGAATGTCTATTATCAGGAGATTCAATAACTAGATCTTTATATAATCAAGATATTATTAATGAAAGACACAGACACCGTTACGAGGTTAACAATAATTACATAGATGACCTTTCTGCATCAGGGTTAAATATTGTTGGTAAATCAAAAGACAAAAACCTGGTTGAGGTGGTAGAGTTGGTTGACCATCCTTGGTTTGTTGCATGTCAATTCCATCCTGAATTCACTTCCAATCCTAGAGAAGGGCATCCTTTATTTTCTGGGTTTATAAAAGCTGCAGCGGAGTGGAAAAGAAATGAGTAGCATAAAGATAAAGAACTTCACTATTGATAATGACAAGCCGTTTACTTTAATTGCTGGCTTAAATGTACTTGAAACAGAGGAAACAACCGAAGAGGTCATCTCTGAATGTGTATCAGTTTGTAAAGAGCTAGAAATACCTTATATCTTTAAGGCTTCTTACGATAAAGCTAATAGATCTTCTGTTGATTCATATAGGGGCCCAGGAATTAAAAAAGGGATGCAAATATTATCTGACTTAAAGCACAAGTACGATGTTCCTATTATCTCAGATGTTCATAATGAAGAAGAGGTGGAGATTGCAAAAAATGTTCTTGATATCATACAAATACCTGCTTTTTTATGCAGGCAAACTGACCTTGTCGGAAGCATAGCTAGATCAGGAGTCCCGGTGAACATAAAAAAAGCCCAGTTTATGTCTCCAACTGATATTGAGAATGTTATAAATAAATTTAAAAGTTTTGGAAATAACCAACTCTTGTTATGTGAAAGAGGTACCTCGTTCGGGTACAACAATCTGGTTGTTGACATGATAGGGCTTGCCAGTCTTAAAGCATACAATCATCCAGTTATTTTTGACGTTACCCACTCTCTTCAAAAGCCTGGAGGTTTGGGGGATAAAACCGCAGGTAGAAGAGAAAGCGTTCTTGATTTAGCTAAATCTGGAATGGCATTAGGTTTAGCTGGGTTATTTTTAGAAGTTCACCCTGATCCAGATAAAGCCATGTGCGATGGTCCTTGTGCATTGCCTTTAACCAACTTAAAAGAGTTACTTCTTCAGATTAAATCTTTAGATGCCTTAGTTAAATCATTTCAAACAGTTGATTTAAATTAAGATGAGCAATAATTCCATAAAACAAGTTCGTGCATACGAGGTATTAGACTCTAGAGGCAACCCCACTGTTGCAGCAGAAGTTATACTTAATAATAATGAAAAATCAATGGCTTTTGTTCCTTCAGGAGCTTCAACTGGAAAGTATGAGGCTAATGAAAAAAGAGATAATGACGACTCTAGATATTTAGGTAAAGGCGTTTTAAGTGCAGTCAATGCTATAAACAGTGAGATTAATTCTATTCTTAAAGGCAAAGACCCTATCAATGTAAAAGAAATAGATAGTCTATTAATAGAATCTGATGGCACTCCAAACAAAAGTAATTTTGGAGCAAATGCTATATTAGGTGTCTCCATGGCTTGCTCTAAAGTAGCAGCCCAAGTGCTTAATTTAGAGTTATTTGATTTTATTCATCTTCAAGCTAAAGAAAGCTTAGGTGCTGAAGTTAATCTAAAACTTCCAATCCCCATGATGAATATTCTTAACGGAGGAGCTCATGCTGACAACCCAATTGATTTCCAAGAGTTTATGATACAACCAAGTGGCTTTGAGTCTTTCTCTGATTCTTTACGTTCCGGAGTAGAAATCTTTCATACTTTGAAGGAGATATTGAAGAAAAAGAATTTAAATACTGCAGTTGGAGACGAGGGAGGTTTTGCACCAAACCTAGACTCTCCTCAAGTAGCATTAGATCTGATAATGGAATCAATTGAGAAGGCAGGTTATGTCCCAGGAGAACAGGTTTTTCTTTGTCTTGATGTTGCAGCTACAGAGTTCTATAACGACTCAATCTATAACTTAGAGGGTATGGGTCAAAAATTCTCTTCAAATGATATGGTTTCATATTTAAAAGATCTAAGATCAAATTACCCTATCTCATCTATAGAAGATGGACTTGATGAAGATGATTGGGAAGGTTGGATTAATTTAAATTCGGAGTTAGGAGCGGATACACAAATAGTAGGAGATGACTTGTTTGTGACTAATCCGTTGAGAATAAATGAAGGTATTGAAAAAAAAGCAGCCAATGCTGTTTTAGTTAAGCTAAATCAAATCGGTACTCTTAGTGAGACTATAGATGCTATTCAAACTGCCTCGAGCCATAATTTTAACTCAGTTATTTCTCATCGCTCAGGCGAGACGGAAGACTCATTTATTGCTGATTTTTCAGTAGGCATGGGAAGTGGTCAGATCAAAACTGGCGCACCTTCCAGGTCGGATAGGGTAGCGAAATACAACAGACTTCTTATAATTGAGAAAAAAACTTCCTTATGCTTTGGTTAAACAAATTTATACAAAAGACTAAGTCTAAAGACCTAAGATTTTATATAGCTATTTCTGTCTTATTTTTAGTTGTTGTCTTTACTCAGAAAAATATTTGGTTTGGAGAACAGAGTAGGTCTGATCTGAGAGTTTTAGAAAAAGAGATATCGGCACTAACAGAAGAAAGAATAAGGCTTGAAAATGAAAATAAATTGTTAGAAGAAGAGAAGATTAAACTCAGCTCGGGAAGAGAAACCATCGAAGGTCTTGCAAGATCTGAATTAGGTCTAATAAAACCTGGAGAGAAATTTTATATTTTTGAAGCCACTCTTGAAGAAGATATCTCTATTTCATCAGAAGTAAATTGATCTACCCATTTGTAGCTATATTGCCTTCTGCGGGCGTTGGTAAGAGATTTAAATCTGACAAGCCTAAACAATATTCTCTGATTGATAGTAAGACAGTAATGGAGATTAGCTTAGAGCCTTTATTGGATTTTTCAGAATGCCTCGGTATTTGTATACCTGTTGCTTCCGAAGACACTCATTGGAAATCTATTGAGTCATTAGACAATCCTAAAATTAATTTTATAAAAGGAGGAAAAACCAGAACAATATCAGTACAGAGGGCTGTTAACTATTGGAAGACCTCTTCAGTTGATTATCAGAATATATTGATTCATGATTCCGCAAGACCATGTGTTAGAAGTTCTGATATTAGAGCAATGCTTGAGGATTTTTGTAGTGGAGGTCATGATGGTGCCGTTTTAGGAAGTCCAGTTTCAGATACGTTAAAAAAGATTGATACAAAAAATCTTGATGTAATAAGAACTGTTGATAGAAAAGACCTTTGGAAGGTTTATACTCCTCAAGTATTTGAAAGAGGAATCCTAGAAGCTGTCTTTGAGAAACTAGAAGAAGGGAAGGAATTTACAGATGAATCTGGAATGTTAGAAGAGTCTTTAGGACAAATAAAAACCCATTTAGGTTCCACTGATAATATTAAAATTACTCACCCAGAGGATCTAAATTTAGTAAAATCAATACTCACTGCGCAAGGAAGAATATTTTAATGAAGATAGGTCACGGGTACGATGCACACAGATTAATTGAGGGCAGTGGTGTGATCCTTGGAGGTGTTGCTATAACTTGCAATTACTCTATCGATGCTCACTCTGATGGAGATCTAATTGTTCATGCATTGATCGATGCCTTATTGGGGGCGGCAGGCTTTGGAGACATAGGAACGCTTTATCCTTCTGAAGACAATAAATTTAAAAACATATCGAGCAGAGAATTATTACGAGATGTGGTTTTAAAAATAAAAGATGCAAATTATTTAATCCAAAATATTGATATAACTTTTATAGGTCAAGAACCTAAATTAAATAGATTTATAGGTAAGATTAGAGAAAATCTATCCCAAGATTTATGTATAGAAATAGATTCAGTCAACTGCAAAGCTACCACTACTGATTTTCTTGGTTTTGAAGGAGAAAAGAAAGGTTTGTCTTGCCATGCGGTAGCTTTGATCGATTAAACCCATGCTAAAAATTCTTATCTCAAATGATGATGGAGTGGATGCTCCAGGTATAAATTGCTTGTATGAACATTTAAAAGAAATAGCTGAAGTTTTTGTTGTTGCGCCAGAAATAAATCAAAGTGGAGCTGGCTCATCAATAACAACAAATAGGCCAATGAAAGTTAAAGATGTGAAGCAGAACTTTAAGTCTTTAAATGGACGACCTGTTGATTGTGTTCACTTGGGTATTCATGAACTTTGTCCTTGGAAACCCGACTTAGTAATTTCAGGTATAAATCTTGGAGCAAACATGGGTGAAGACCTTTTGTATTCAGGTACAGTGGGTGCAGCCTTAGAAGCATCAGAATTAATGTTGCCTTCAATTGCAATTTCCTCAGCTGCTTTTGGCCAGCCAGGTTCCAAAGGAGAGCAAGAACCTAATTTTGAGACGGCAGGTCTTGTAGCACAACATCTCATTTTACACATTGAGTCTTTGATCCTAAATCCAAGCATCACCTTGAATGTTAATGTTCCAAATGTTCCTTTTACAGAAAATTTAAAAATAGTTAAAACAAAAGTTGGAACTTGGGGGTCAAGAAATCCACCTAATAAGATAGAAAATTCAAAAGGTCAAGTTGAGTATTGGACTTCACATCGTGATAAATATCCATCAAATGATATCGACTCTGATATAGCTACTTTAGAGAGAAATGAAGTATCAATAACCCCAATTTCACCTGATTTTCTTTATGGCGATTCTTCTAATTCATTACATAACTGGTTAAAGGAAGTTTTTAATAAATGAGAGCTCAAGAAAAGATTTCAGGAAAAGGGATGACTTCCCTTAGAACCAGGCAGCGTTTAGTTGAGCGATTAACTGAGCAAGGAATAAGTGATGTCAGGGTCTTGGAAGTTATGAGAGACACCCCTAGACATTTATTTTTAGATGAAGCTCTGGCTTCAAGGGCTTATGAAGATTTAGCGTTACCTATAGGTCATCAACAAACAATTTCTCAACCTTACATCGTTGCTAGGATGACAGAACTGTTAATTCAAAATGAAAGACTGTCTCAAAGACCTTTGGGTGCTGTGCTTGAGATTGGGACAGGTTGTGGTTATCAAACAGCTATTCTCTCTAAGTTTTCTGAAAAGGTTATAAGTATAGAACGTATAAAACCTCTTCATGAAAAAGCAAAACATATCCTAAAAGATTTAAAAATAAGGAATGCTGAACTGTTTCATGATGATGGTTCTAAATTTGAGAACAAAACAAAAAAATATGATGCAATCTTATTAGCTGCTGCTCCGTTAGCTATACCAGAATACCTCTATAAATCACTTGAAATAGGAGGAAGGCTTATTTCTCCGATAGGCAATGGATCAACTCAGAAACTAACACTTATAACTAGAGTTGCCGTTGAAGAATTTAAAACTGAAGAGCTTGAAGAGGTTCTATTTGTTCCTCTCTTAGGGGGTCTGATAGACTAATTCTCAGTAATGAATATTCACCTCAAAGTTTTTTTTAAAGGTTTCGCTATGGGAATGGCTGAGATTATACCTGGTATATCCGGAGGGACAGTTGCGTTAATTTTAGGAATCTATTTGAGGCTTATTAATTCATTAAGTGAGTTCAATATTAGTTTTTTGACTAAGCTTATGTCTGGAAAATTTAAGGATGCTTTTGACCAAATAGATCTTTATTTTCTCTTAACTTTGGCTTTAGGTATGATTTTTGCCATATTTTTATTATCAAATCTAATTGTTTTTTTATTATCTTCCTATCCTATTTTTTTTAAGTCCTCTCTGTCGTCCCTACTTTTCTTTTCTTTGTTTATAGAGCCATTAAAACCAGAAAAGATAAATATTGATTTATTTTATGGATTGATTATATCGGCAGTTGTAGCTTCAATCTTATTTGCAACTCCTTCAATTAATCCATCAGAGGTTAATCTTTTTTACCTTTTCATTTCTGGTTTCATAGCAATCTGTGCTCTTGTGCTTCCAGGCATATCTGGTAGTTTTATCTTGTTACTTTTAGGGGTCTATACAACCATCGTTGGCGCTTTGAAGAATTTTGAAATGACAATTTTATCTGTTTTTATCTTAGGATGTGTTGTCGGTCTTTTTTCAAGTGTAAGAGTTATTAGAAGGCTATACGAGAGTAGGCAGAAACTTATTTTAAGCACTTTTTTTGGATTGGTTTTATTCAGCATCCCTATTATCTGGAAAGAAGGTGTATTTGATTTAAATCTACCGGAGTTTACTGAGAATGTATTCCCTGTATTAGGGGGATTGCTGGTAGGCTCTATATTAGTTTATATTTTAGACAAGAGTAGGGAGTAACTATTTCTCTATATACCCAATTTTATTTTTAACCTCTCTCCACTTATCTGAATCTTCCAAAGGGGCTTTTTGTTCAATAATATTTGGCCATTCCATACAAAGTTCTGCGTTTAATTCAATATAAGGTATTTGATCTGCAGGGACTTCATCTTCAGAAAAAATAGCATCTATCGGGCATTCAGGTTCACATAAAGCACAGTCGATGCATTCATCAGGGTTTATAACTAACATGTTTGGCCCTTCATAAAAACAATCAACAGGACAAACTTCAACGCAGTCTGTTAACTTACATTTCACACAAGAATCGCCAACTATAAATGTCATATTAGATAATTAAAGAACCAATTTTATCAGTTAAAGTATTCAACGTAACTAGTATCTAGACAAAGACTTGTTTTCTGTTCTAATTAACCCCTCATTAACCTAAAGAAAACATTGAATTTAGAAAAACTGGAATCATTAAGTGCCGAGCTTGGTGAATTGCTCACAGAAAAAAATCTCTTGTTTACTTCAGCAGAATCTTGTACCGGGGGATGGGTTGGACAATCAGTTACCGGAGTACCAGGAAGTTCTAAGTGGTACGGCACTGGGTTCATAACTTATTCAAATACTGCTAAAACAAAAGTGTTGGGAGTTAAGAAAGAAACCCTAAGGAATTATGGAGCTGTAAGCGAAGAAGTCGTTTGTGAAATGGTAGAAGGAGCCTTAAGTCTCAGCAACTCACAATTAGGTGTTGCTATAAGTGGAATTGCAGGACCGGGGGGAGGCACAAAAGAAAGACCAGTTGGAACTGTTTGTATCGCCTGGTTGAGAGAAGGAGAGGAGGTTCATAGTACAACTGAGCTTTTTTCTGGGAACAGGAACGAGGTGAGATATGCTACTGTAGAGTGTGCTTTAATCAATGCAATACGGTTGGTAAGAGAAAATTAAATAATACTGTTTATTTATACAGTATTTTGTATAATAGTCATAATAAATCATTGGGAGAAAATTATGGCTCAAAAAAAGGTGACAGTTATCAAAGAAGTCGATAAAACAAAACAATTAGATACCGCTCTTGGTCAGATAGAAAGGCAGTTTGGGGCCGGTACAGTTATGCGTATGGGAGAAAAGAGGCATGAAAAAATACCTTCTATCCCTACTGGTTCTCTGGGTTTAGACATTGCTCTAGGAATAGGCGGGTTGCCCAAAGGCAGAATATGCGAGATCTATGGACCTGAATCTTCTGGAAAAACTACTTTAACCTTAGAAGTCATAGCACAGTGCCAAAAAATGGGAGGCACGGCAGCTTTTATAGATGCAGAACATGCTTTAGATCCAATATATGCTGAGAAGTTGGGTGTTAATGTTGATGACTTGTTGGTATCTCAACCAGATACAGGTGAGCAGGCCCTAGAGGTCGCAGACATCATGGTTGCTTCAGGTGGAATCGATATACTGGTGATTGACTCAGTAGCAGCGCTAGTCCCAAAGGCTGAGATAGAAGGAGAGATGGGAGATCATCATGTTGGGCTGCAGGCCAGGTTAATGTCTCAAGCCCTTAGAAAAATAACAGGTAATGTCCAGAGATCTAACACTTTAGTGATTTTTATAAATCAAATAAGACATAAGATAGGAGTCATGTTTGGTAGCCCTGAAACTACGGCTGGAGGAAATGCACTAAAATTCTATGCTTCTGTGAGGATGGACATCAGAAGAATAGGTACCGTAAAGGATGGAGATGAAGCTGTTGGCAATGAAACCAGAGTTAAAGTTGTAAAAAATAAAGTCTCACCACCATTTAAGCAGGCTGAATTTCAAATAATTTATAATAAAGGAATTAATAGATTAGGTGAGATAATTGATAGGGGAGTTGATCTTGATATTATTGAGAAGGCCGGTGCTTGGTATAGTTATAACGGAGAGAAGATTGGTCAAGGGAAAGCTAATTCAATTGAATTTCTAGAAGAGAATCCAAAATTGCAGAGCACAATTGAAAAACAAGTGTTAGATGCTATCAGCAATAAAGACTAGATATTTCATAGGGTTTTTCTTTTCTTATTTTTAGTATAGGATCAACTCCTATAAAAGCATCCTTTCGTAAAGATAGGGTGCTTTCTTATTACCAAGGAGAAAAAAAATGGGAAATGCGTATATAGTTGGTGCGGTAAGAACGCCAGGTGGAAGAAAAAATGGAAAATTAAGTGGTTGGCATCCTTCTGATTTAGGAGCCTTAGTTTTAGACGAACTAGTAGAAAGGACAGGAGTTAAAGGTGAATTAATAGATGATGTTATCTTTGGTTGCGTAAGTCAGGCTGGTGCACAGTCAGGTAATGTTGCAAGAAATGCTGTTTTAGGTTCGTCATTACCAGAATCTGTTCCAGGAACAACTGTAGACAGACAATGCGGTTCTTCTCAGCAAGCTATACATTTTGCAGCGCAAGCTGTTATGTCTGAAACACAAGACATAGTAATAGCTGGTGGAGTTGAAGTCATGAGTCAGGTTCCAATTGGAGCAGCTATTGTAGATAGTTATAAAGCTGGCCATGGTCAACCTTTTGATGGCAAAGGCATGACTAAAAGATATCCTGGAGTTCAATTTAGCCAATTTGCAGGTGCAGAAATGATGGCTGATAGATGGAACTTATCAAGAGAACAATTAGATTCTTTTGCTTTTGCTAGTCATCAAAAGGCAATTAATGCTACTGAAGAAGGTTATTTTGATAGAGAGATAGTGCCAGTGGAAGGAGATTTACCTTCTGGAGAAAAAGAAATGGTAACTGTCGATGAAGGCATCAGATTTGATGCCAGTCCAGAAAGTTTATCAGGCTTAAATGTTCTTTCTGAAGATGGCGTATTAACAGCTGGAACATCCAGTCAGATTTGTGATGGAGCAGCCGCCATTATGATAGTTAATGACGCTGGATTAAAAAAATTAGGCATTAAACCTCGTGCTAAGATCATTGCTCTAGCACTTGCAGGTGATGATCCAGTTATCATGTTAACTGGCCCTATACCCGCCTCTAAGAATGTTCTTAATAAAGCCGATCTTGCTATAGAAGACATTGATCTATATGAAGTAAATGAAGCTTTTGCTCCCGTTCCTCTGGCATGGGCTCATGAACTAGGAGCGGACCTAGAAAAACTCAATGTTAATGGCGGTGCAATGGCTCTTGGGCATCCCTTGGGCGGCACAGGTGCCAAATTGATGACAACTCTTCTACATGAACTAGAAAGAAGAGAAGCTAGGTATGGATTACAGGCTATATGTGAAGGCGGCGGAACAGCTAATGCCATGATTATAGAAAGGCTTAGCTAATTTCTGATAATTTCTGAAGAATGTCTTGAGGGGAAACTCTTTCTGTTTTCTCCTCAAGCCTAACTTTAATTTCAACTTTATTATCTTCAGTTGATTTATCACCAATAATTATCATTATTGGAATACCTATCAATTCCATATCTGTAAATTTAACTCCTGGCCTTTTATCTCTGTCGTCCCAAAGCACATCTACATTATTTGAAGCTAGGAGTTCATAGACCTCTTCGCAGGTGTTTTTAATGCTTTCTTTTTTCTTGGGATTGGCTTCAACTATAACAACTTCATATGGACACAAAGACTTAGGCCAAATTATCCCTTTTTCGTCATGATTTTGTTCAATTGAAGCTGCAATTATTCTTGACGCTCCAATACCATAGCATCCCATCTCAGGATATACGTCTCCATCATCACCTTGAACCCTTAGCTTTAAGCTTTCTGAATATTTTCTTCCCAACTTAAAAATATGGCCAACTTCGATACCTTTTTTTAATAGCAGATTCCCTTTTCCATCAGGGCTGGGTTTTCCTTCAAGTGAATTTGGGTCTTGCTCATCCTGAAGTTCAACTAGTAACTCAGCATTGATGGCATAATCACTAGAGTCACTAAATGCTAATAAATCTTCACCCGAGTCTGCAAGTATATGGAACTCTTCAGAGTCCGAACCTCCAATAGCACCGCTGTCAGCTTTTACGATTCTATATTCCAGGCCCAGATTATGAAATATATTCAGATATGCTTCTTTCATGGTTGAATAACTTTTGTCCAGGCCTTCCGGGGATAAATCAAATGAATAGGCATCTTTCATAATAAATTCTCTTGATCTCATAACACCAAATCTTGGTCTTATTTCGTCCCTAAATTTAGTTTGTATTTGGTAAAGCGTTATCGGAAGTTCTCTGTGACTTTTGATAACATTACGACATAGATCAGTAATTACTTCTTCATGAGTAGGTCCTAAGCAAAAGCTCCTTTCATGTCTATCTTGAAATACTAATAATTCTTTTCCATATTGTTCAATTCTTCCAGATTCTTCCCATAACGAGGTGGGTTGGACCATGGGCATAAGTATTTCTTGTGCTCCTGATGAGTCCATTTCTTTTCTTATGATTTCTTCAACCTTCCTCAAAACCTTCTTACCTGTTGGAAGCCAGTTATAGATACCTGCTGCAACTTGACGTATTAAACCTGCTTTAATCATCAGCTGATGACTGACGGTCTCCGCATCTGAAGGATTTTCTCTTTGAGTTGCGAGCAGTAAGTTGCTTGTTTTCATAGTTAACTTGGTTTTTCATTAATATTACCATATCGGTATTAGTTAACTAGGTATTAAGCTTATATTGCTATAATTACTCAATATTTGAACAAATTTAAGATTTATATACTTTATTTAAGTTAGAAAACTTAAAATACTAAAAAATGCCTACTTATATCTTTAAGAATAAAAAAACAGAAGAAGTGTTTGAATTACAAATGCGTATATCTGAACTCGATGCTTATAAGTCAGATCATCCTGATTTAAAGCAGGTTCCAACCGCTCCTAATTTTAGGCTAAAAGGAACAGGCTGGTATGAAACTGATTTTAAAACTGGAAATAAAAAGAATATTGCTAAGAGTGATAATGATAATCAAAGCACGATTAATGGAACTGAAAATAAGAAGACAACTAAAGATGAGCCTGTCAAATCAGACTCATCAAAATAAGTAAGGTTTAAGTTATGACATTTAGAACTCATTATTGCGGGTCAATTGATAAAAAAAATATAGGTCAAGAAGTTGCAATAGCTGGATGGATCCATAGAAGGCGAGATCATGGCGGTGTTATTTTCTTTGATATTAGAGATGAAACAGGCTTAGTTCAAGTTGTTTATAATCCAGATAACAAAGACTCATTTAGCTTGGCAGAGACTTGTAGGTCTGAATTTGTCTTATTGTCTATGGGTACTGTGCAAGAAAGACCAGAAGGGACCATAAACCCAGACCTTTTATCTGGAGAAATTGAAATAAATGCTTCAGGCTTAACCATATTAAATAATTCACTAGCTTTGCCTTTTCAGCTCGATGAATATACCTCTGTTGGAGAAGAGACAAGACTAAAATATAGGTTTTTGGACCTTAGAAGAGATGCTATGCAGGCCAAACTAAGACTAAGGGCAAAAGTATCTCATTCTTTAAGAAATTTTTTGAACGATGAAAACTTTTTAGAGATAGAAACTCCTTTGTTAACTAAAGCAACTCCTGAAGGAGCAAGAGATTATCTTGTCCCAAGCAGAACTTACCCTGGCTCTTTCTTTGCATTACCTCAATCTCCTCAATTATTTAAACAAACCCTTATGGCTTCAGGATTTGAAAAATACTATCAATTTGCTAGATGCTTTAGAGACGAAGACTTAAGAGCAGATAGACAGCCAGAATTTACTCAGATAGATTTAGAAAGTGCTTTTGTTGAGGCCAAGGACATAATCGAATTAGTTACAAGAATGATTTCTAAGACTTTCAAAGAGACTATGAATGTTGATTTAGGAGAATTTCCATATTTAACTTATTCAGAAGCGATAGAAAAATACGGCACAGATAAGCCAGATTTAAGAAACCCTTTAGAGTTTATAGAGGTAAAAGATTTATTTATTGATTCAGACTTTAAGGTTTTTAGTGAGCCAGCTAACTCAGATGAAAGTAGGATAGCAGCGCTTCGTGTTCCGAAGGGTGAGTCTCTTTCTAGAAAACAAATAGATGATTACACGGATTTTGTAGGAACATTCGGAGCAAAAGGTTTGGCTTATATAAGGGTTGAAGACCCTTCAAAAGGAAAAGAAGGGCTCCAATCACCAATCATAAAATTTATTGATGAAAATATTATCAATCAAATTTTAATTACTTTAGAAGCAAAAAAAGGAGATATTATTTTCTTTGGAGCCGGTAAACGAAAGGTAGTAAATGATTCTCTGTCAGCTTTAAGAGATCTCGTAGCTCAAGATTTGGATTTATTAGTTTCAGAATGGGCGCCTTGTTGGGTTGTGGATTTTCCTATGTTTGAGATAGCAAGTTCAGGACAAATAACTCCGTTGCATCATCCTTTTACCGCTCCTAGGTGTTCTATTGAAGAATTAAAGGACAACCCCCTATTGGCCTTAACTGATGCATATGATGTGGTTTTGAATGGGACTGAGCTTGGTGGTGGCTCCGTAAGAATACATGATCATGAAATGCAATCTGAGGTTCTTAAGATTTTAGACATTGATCACGAGGAGGCCCAAGAAAAGTTTGGATTCTTAACGTCTGCTCTTCAGCATGGGTGTCCTCCTCACGCTGGCTTAGCCATTGGATTTGATAGGATGATAATGTTAATGACGAAGTCAGATTCCATAAGAGACGTTATAGCGTTTCCTAAAACACAGTCTGCTTCTTGCTTGATGACTGATGCACCTGGTGCAGCGTCTTTTGAGCAACTAAATGAATTAAATTTAAAGGTTCAAGATTTAAACAAGGAGACTTAAGTGGCTGGACACTCTAAATGGGCCAACATAAAGCATAGAAAGGGCCGCCAAGATGCTAAGAGAGGAAAGGTCTTCTCAGTCTTAATTAGAGAGATCACCGTTTCCGCTAAATTAGGTGGAGGAGTGCCTGATGACAACCCTAGGCTCAGGACTGCAATAGACAAGGCCTTAGCTGCAAATATGACAAAAGATACCATAGAACGAGCAGTTCAAAGAGGGTCAGGGGGAGAAGATGGCGAAAATCTTGAAGAAGTTTCCTTTGAAGGGTATGGCCCAGGTGGAATTGCCATATTAGTTGAATCCATGACTGATAATAATAATCGCACAGTGGCTGAAGTTAGGCATGCATTTACCAAAGCAGGTGGTAACTTGGGCACAACAGGTTCCGTTGCTTACCTCTTTATAAAAAAAGGAATGATTCAAATTACCTCCAGCAAGGATGAAGAATTAATCGTTGAGTTGGCTATAGACTCTGGTGCGGAAGATATCGAGGTTAGCAAAGAAGGTTTAATATCAATTTCAACCTTGCCAGAAGATTATGAGAATGTACGAAGAGTGCTTTTAGATAATTCCATTGAATTGATAGATTCAGAAATCTCTTTAGTGCCAGAGACAGCAGTATCCATAGACCTAGAGACTTCCTTGAAAGTGTTTAGACTTCTAGAGGCTCTTGAAGACTTGGATGATACGCAAAGTGTTCATTCTAATGCTGATTTTCCTGATGAAATGATGGAGCATTTAGATTCGTAATGGCTAATTCTAGAAATAAGGGTGCTTCTTTTGAAAGAGAGATTGCGAATTTGCTCACCGCTGATCTCGGTTTAGAGAAAAACATCAGAAGAATATTAGAACAAACGAGAGAAAAACATCTTCCAGATCTGATGATAGGACAATGGTATATAGAATGTAAGCGATACGCTTCAGGGGCAGAGCCTTTAGAAGCTTGGTGGCAACAAGTCTTAGACGCTACAAAAACTAAAGGAATTCCTGCGTTGGTCTACAAATTTGATAGGAGGCCTATTAAAGTAAGGGTTCCTCTTGGCGCAATAAATCCATCTCTGCATCTAGATTCACCCTTTAATGCAGATTTACTTTGGGATGATTTCATTTTTTTACTAAAAGAGCTTTATAAGGATGATATCAGAGAGCATGACCTTGAGGATTGATGCATAAATATAAACTGAGAGTTTATTATGAAGATACCGATGCCCAAGGTGTTGTTTATTATGCAAATTATCTTAAATTTTTTGAAAGAGCTAGAACAGAACTCTTAAGAACAGCTGGTTATGAACAGAAAGCTCTTATGGAATCTGGAGCTATATTTATAGTGAGAGATCTAAACCTTATCCTTCAAAAACCCGCCAGACTTGACGATGAGTTAATAATTAAAACAAGCCTTATCAAGCTGGGTAAAGTTACTTTTGATTTTAAGCAAGAAGCTTACCGAAATGATATGCTACTTTGCAGTGGTGATATAAGATGCGGATGTATTGATGGTAAGAATTTTACACCTTACCCGCTTCCTCAGGAGCTATATTCGAGAATGAGAAATTTACTTTAATATTTATGGACACTTCAATCTTAACTCTTTTTCTAAATGCTAGTTTTGTAGTCAAATCAGTAATAGTTATATTAATTATTGCTTCAATTTTATCGTGGATGTTTATCTTTGAAAGATGGATTTTTATCAGCAAATCAAAAGATAATTTATCTTCTTTTGAAGACCTTTTTTGGTCTGACCTCGGAGTTGAAAGAATTTTAGAAATAGGTAATGACGAAAAACATGTTCCTTTTGGAGCTGAATGCATATTTAGATCGGGGTACACCGACTACAAGAGATTAAGTTCACAAGACCTTGAAGCTGAAGTTGTTATGGAAAGTGTTTTAAGAAATATGAAAGTTTCATTATCAAGAGAACAGATGCTTCTTGAAAATCATCTCCCTTTTTTAGCCACTGTGGCTTCAGTTAGTCCGTATATAGGCTTATTTGGCACCGTGTGGGGAATAATGAACTCTTTCAGAGGACTTGCAGGCGCAAACCAAGCAACTTTAGCTGCTGTAGCTCCAGGTATATCAGAAGCACTAATCGCAACAGCAATAGGTCTTTTTGCTGCCATACCAGCGCTTATAGCATACAACCGTTTCATATCTGAAAGTGATTACCTCTTGTCCGGCTATGAAAGCTTTATGGATGAATTTGCAGCTGTATTGCATAGAGAAATACACTCAAGGTAATAGGCATGTTAAAGAGAAGAAGGAACTTGATTTCAGATATCAATGTAGTTCCTTATATTGATGTCATGTTGGTTCTTTTGGTTATTTTTATGGTGGCAGCTCCTTTGATGGTTCAAGGTATATCAGTTAATTTACCCGAAGTATCATCTGATGCGCTTCCAGTAGAGAATTCTGAACCCCTCATTATTTCTGTAAGATCTGATGGCTCTTTCTTTTTAGAAACAGATGCTACAAGGAATCAGCCTTTGACACTTGACGAGATTTCACAAGAGATTTCGAAGATATTAAAAGCAGACAAGAATATGCAGGTAGTCATAAGAGGAGATGAAGAGGTTAAATACGAGAAAGTTATGGCTTTAATGGCTCTTCTCCAACAACTAGGATCAAAAAATATAGGCCTAATAACTAAGCCTCCTAAATCAGAATAATGCAGAATCTTTTTGCAGGATTCTTCATTTCATTATTAATTCACATGGGGTTGGTTTTATCCTTATCCAATATTCTAAATATAGATTTATTGGATTTTCAAGCTGAATACTCAGCCCCAATACCTGCATATCTGGTCTTTGAACAACCGGCATCAACATCTAAAAAAGAATATAGAAGGATTGTCATTAATGAAGTTACCCCAGAATCAAAAGCTCAAGTAGATATCAATGAGATGGTTTTAAAGCCGAGTCAGGAGATTCTTATTCTAAAAAGTAAGACTGCAAGGCCCACTATTGTCAAAGAAAAGAAAATAAATTTAAACGAAAAAAATAGAATTTTAATCTTCTCTTCCATCATCGAAGAACAGATAAGGGCAGTGTGGAAAAAACCGATCGTTCCTGAAGGGTTGAGTGTCGAGCTAGTACTTTCTTTAGTACCAACAGGAGAAATACTGGATGTTAAAATTAAGAGACCAAGCGGAAATGAAGCTTTTGATCGCTCGGCGTTAATTGCAGTTGCCAGAGTTAACAAATTTGAAAATTTATCTATGTCAGCAAAATTATTCGATGATAATTTTAGAAACTTCACTCTAATCTTTAAACCGTAATGAAGGAATGAAGTTTTTAAATAAGATTATTTTATCCCTTCTAATTTTTTCAAGTTCTTATTTTTATTCTCAACTAAGAATAGAAATAACAGGTGGAACAGACGAACCCATTAAAGTTGCAATGGTTCCCTTTGAATGGACTCTTGATCAAGCTCCCCCTCTCTATCTTCATGAAATTGTTAAAAAGGATTTGGAATCTTTTGCTGAGTTCTCTGTATTAAGCCCCGAGGACATGTTGAGCTATCCAACTTTAGAAGAAGAGGTTTCTTATAGGGATTGGAGACTACTTAAAGTAGATTACTTAATAGTGGGTTCAGTTCTGAAATCAGAGACAGAGGGAGAAGTTAATATTTCTTATTCGATATTAGATGTCTCAAGGCAAAAGAATGTTCACAAAGCAATAATGATGGGTTCCCTAAAATCTCTCAATAGAATAGGTCATAATATAAGCGATAGAATCTATGAAAAAATTAATGGCATACCTGGAATCTTTTCAACAAGAATTGCTTATGTTGATAAGCCATCAGCAAATAAAGAAAGTTATGATTTAAGAATCACTGATATTAATGGAGAGGGAGACCTGTCTTTATTTTTATCCAGTCAGCCAATACTCTCTCCTGATTGGTCTCCTGACGGTAAGCAGATAGCCTATGTTTCTTTTGAAGAAGGAACTTCCAGAATTTACACACAAGAGCTATCTACCGGTAATAGGCGAGCTCTTAAACATGAAAAAGGTATAAACAGTTCTCCTTCTTGGTCCCCCGATGGGAAATCCTTGGCGGCAGTACTTTCAAAAGGTGGAAACCCTGATTTATATTTGTACGATTTAAAAAATAACAGCTGGAGACAATTAACAGACCATTATGGTATCGACACAGAACCAGATTGGTCTCCAAATGGTAAATCTCTAATTTTTACTTCTAACAGAAGCGGATCGCCTCAAATATATGAAATAAATGTTTCTTCGATGAGAGTAAAGAGAAAGACATTTGAGGGTACCTATAATGCAAGAGCCAGATATCTTCCGGATGGGAAAAAAATAATCTATGTGCATAGGAAAAAAGGAGTGTTCCATATAGCCCTACACAACCTAAAAACGGGTAAGATTTCTATACTTACAGATACTTTTTTAGATGAATCTCCGTCAGTTTCGCCAAATGGGAATGTAATTATTTATGCTACAAAAGATAAAATCGCTGACACAGATGTCTTGGCAGGAGTGACTATTAATGGAAAGACTAAATTTACATTGCCCTCTGCTTCTGGAGGGGCAAGAGAGCCAGCTTGGTCACCCATATTAGATAAGTATTAAAATAAAGTATAATAATTAAAAAGGAGATCACCATGACATTACTTAGAAGATTTTTAATATTAACTGCTATTGTGTTTGGCTTAAGCGCTTGCACAAGTACGTCCATTGAACGAACAAGCGACGCTACCGCTGTATCGGCTAGCACTACTAATGTTTATTCAGAATCTAGTCTGACTTCATCCAGCACAGTCTATTTTAGTTATGACAACTACAATATAGATTCTATTGGTTCTGATAAGATCAAAAATCTTGCAGCTATAGTTAAAAAGAATGGATTGAATGTCAGAGTAGAAGGGCATTGCGATGAGAGAGGTACTAGAGAATACAACTTAGCATTGGGAGAAAGAAGGGCAAATGCCATAGCAGAACTTTTGATAATCAATGGAGTTTCTAAGGCCAATATAATGACGGTTAGTTATGGAGAAGAAAAGCCTTCTGCCAGAGGGTCAAATGAAAGTTCTTGGTCAAAAAACAGAAGGGCTTTAATTAAAACTTTCTAATTAACATAAGCTTTTGAAACTCTTGTATAAATTACTTTTTTTATGTTTGTTGCAAACGCAGTTTATATTCTCAGATGATTCGGAGAAAATTGAATTACTTTATAAAAACATTGCTGCCTTAGAAGAAGAGATTGTTGTATTAAGGAATTTAGTTGAAGAAAACTCTTATCTTGTTGAGAGGCTACAAGAGTTAAATCAACAACGTTACTTAGAGATAGATAAAAGAATTTATGATCTATCTTTACTTAAGAACAATACAGATATTGACCCAGAAGATATTAAAAATATTCTAGAAGATGAAGAGACCTTGAATATTGATTTGATGTCATTTACGGAAGCTTTAGAGCTTTTTGAAGCTGCTATGTATGCAGAAGCCTTGGATAAATTCAGAAAAATTATTATAAGCTCCCCGGACGGAGAGTACACCCCGGATGCTTATTTTTGGTCTGGAGAGTTATTTCTAGCTCAAAAGATGTTAGAAGATGCCAGAGAAAGTTATTTGATTATCGTCGATAAGTACTCTGATCATAAAAGGGCGCCTGATTCACTTTATAAATTAGGAGAAATTGCAATTAGTCTTGGAGATGGTTTGGCTGCTGTAGATTACTTTAAGTCTGTTATTGACACCTACCCCAATAGTGCCGTGACACAACTTGCAAAAAAATCTTTAGAAAATATTCAAGAAGAGTCGAATTTAATTGATTAAACCTATAAGATACGCTTTTTTTTTCGGGCCGTTAGCTCAGTCGGTAGAGCAGTTCGCTTTTAACGAATTGGTCCTGCGTTCGAGTCGCAGACGGCCCACCACTTCTAAATGAAATTTCTTTTAATTGGTATAGGCGGAGCTCTGGGAGCTCTATCCAGGTCTTACTTATCAGAATGGATAGAAAAACTAAATTTTTTACCAATGCCTATGGGCGTACTCTTAGTAAATTTTCTGGGCTGTTTTTTTCTTGGTTTAATGATCAACTCATTGGATCCCAAATATCAAGAAATTTATCAACCCCTCGTTTTCATAGGTTTCTTAGGAGCTTTTACAACCTTCTCTGCATTTTCAAGAGAATCATTGGATTTGCTCAATCAGGGTCAAGTGGCACTTGCTGCCCTATATGTAGTTTTAACCGTGCTGGTTTGTTTATTAGGGACCTGGGTTGGCGTGTTCTTAACTAATAGATAGTAAATCTGATAAAGGAAATTAAATGTATTTATTCCTCAAGATTTTAATCACTTCAATTGTTGTTGTGTTGATTGCAGAAATTTCTAGGCGCTCAACAATTGTTGCAGGAATATTGGCATCTATCCCTCTCACCTCTCTACTTGCCCTCAGTTGGATCTATATTGAAAGACAAGATGTAGAAGAGATAACTTTATTGTCAACTAATATAATGCTCATGATTCCTCCTTCTTTAGCTTTTTTTATCGCTCTTCCTTATTGCCTGAAGTTGAATATTGGATTTGTACCGTCACTATTTATTGCTGTATTAATAACAGCTATGGTTTATTCGCTCTATATTTACTTATTAGGCTTATTTGAGATTAGGCTTAAGTAGTTTTAAACTTTAAATAATAAAAAGGAGAAAAGATGAATTTATACATGATGCACGTAGGTTTTTATGACCATTCAATTGGTGAAGGTATTTATGAATCCCATATAAATTATTTCATTGCTGCTTCTGATCCAAAAGATGCTAAAACTAAAGTCTTGGCTTTAGAAGAATTTCAAGATAGGAATATGCATATAGATGGTATAAAAGAGATTTCTGAAGTGGATGGCTATGAGGTTAGATTGGTTCAATCTTCGGAAGCTAAAGATGGTAAAGTTTTCTCTTATGATGAATCATCTGATTTATAATAAAATTTGTGCTGTAAATGAATAATGTCCAGAATTATGACTGATACCCTTTTTCAAAAGATTATAGATAGAGAGATACCAGCAGAGATAATTTATGAAGATGATCTTTCCATGGCTTTCAAGGACATAAACCCAGTTGCACCAAATCATATCTTAATAATTCCAAAAAAATATATACCCAAGATTTCAGATGCGGTTCCAGAAGACAAAGATCTTTTAGGCCATTTAATGTATGTAGCAGGTGAGGTGGCAAGAGATTTAGGAGTTGAAGACGCTTTTAGGTTGGTTGTTAATAATGGAGCTGAAGCACAACAAACGGTTTTTCATTTACATGTACACTTGATTGCAGGAAGGCCTTTTACTTGGCCACCGGGTTAATTAGGAGAACTCTTTTAGATCCTCCTTGGCCTGATGAGCTCTTTCAATCCTATTATAAATAGATTCAGAAAGTTGAAAGTTGTTGCCTGATAACTCTAAAGCCCATCTCAAATGCTTAATAGAAAGGTCGTAACTGCCTGTTAAGAAGAAATACTCTGCTCTAGATTGATGCAATCCTATTATGTTCTTTGCTAACCCTTGAATTTCAGCCAACCAATACCATACTTGAGGGTCAGTACTTCTAGTTAGAGATAATTTTCTTATGACTTCTTCGGCTTCTTCAAATTTTTGATTATTTGTAAGGGTTTTTGAGTAAAACACTGTAAGAGGATAGTTTTCGGGGTTAACTTCAAGTAAAGACTTAGATAATGCTTCTGCTTCAAGGTTATTTTCTGCTTCTAAATGGACTTCAACTAGAAGCATCTGCAATAAAAGATTTTCTTTATCTAAAGCCAGTGCTTTCCTTGAGAAGGTTAAGGCATTTAGATCGTCACCACTTTTAGAGTAGGATAAAGCAAGGCCATACAACGAAGAGATTCTTTGCCTTACTGACTTAGACCGCCTGAGATCTTGCTTAAATTGAGTTATTGCTTGCCTTGGTTGCTTAGTAAAATGGACTTTAGACCTGTTCCTTACAAGATCATAATCTAAATTATTTCTATAATTCCTGCCGCTAACTTCATTTGCTCTAATTTTTGAGTCACTAATTCTCTTTTTGGTTAAGGGGTGAGATCTAAGAAATTCAAGGTTATCTGAGCCCGATAGACGGCTAAGAGATTGAAGAACTTCAAACATATTAGCCATACTTTCAGGATCAAATCCCGCCTTGACCATGGTTGTGAACCCAACCCGGTCGGCTTCTTGTTCATTACCTCGGCTGTAAGCTAACGATTGTTGGTTAATTATTTGCTGACCAGCAAGAATTGCTTCTGGGTTTGTGGCAGCAGCGACAGCAACACTAGCTAAAATTAGTAGAGCATTGGCTAGGCTTCTATCTTTTTGTCTTTGGAGTCTTCTAGCAAAATGTCTTTGACTTAAATGCGCTATTTCATGTGCTAAAACTGATGCAAATTCACCCTCCTTTTCTGCTTGATATATTAAACCGCCATTTATTCCGATAACGCCCCCAGGAGCGGCAAAGGCATTCACTGATTTTTGATCTATTAAAGTAACTTCAAGTCTTCTATCTTGTAACTGGCTATACTCAGCAAGTCTATAAATAAGGTGCTCAACATAGTCCTGAGTTATTGGGTCATCATAACCAGGCACACTTCTTCTTATTTGGGCCATATAAAGCCTACCTAATTTAAACTCTGAAGCTATAGATATGGCAGACGACGAAGCATTGCCCAGTTCAGGCAAGGTTTCTTCTTCTGAATTAATAAAAACAGAATAAGAAATTAGAAAAATTAGAGCTACCCATTTCATTGATTTAAAAAAATCTATCATATTTATTGATCAAGGTATAATAATTATATTAGTTTTAGTAACTTAGGGTTTAATTAGACAACGTTTAATTTAGTCAGTTCCTATTTTAATATTTATGAAAAATATTTTAGAAAAATTTATGGCGAGATTCTTCTCTAATGAAGAGTCTATTTTTTTTGGTCTTTTATTATTTTTATGCTCAATCTTTATTCTGTTTTTTGGAGATATCCTTTTACCAGTTTTCATAAGCATTGTTATAGCTTTCTTGTTGAATGGATTATTAAAAAGCTTTGAATCATTAAAAATCTCATCAACAATCTCTTTACTCCTGACTCTGGTTATTTTCTTTGGTTTCTATCTGAGCATTTTTATTACTTTGCCCTCTTTAGGGTCTCAAATAAATTCTTTGCTGCAGAATTTACCTACAATCATAGTAGCCTTCCAAGAGACCTTAGGGGAACTTGCTGTGACTTATGATGATATATTTTCAGAAGAAGATATTAATTCTCTATTTCTAAATTTTAGTGATCAGGTAAATAATCTGTTAAGTCAAGCCTTGGGCCAGCTAGCAGGTACCATTTCTTTCATGTTCAGTGCTGTCCTTTACGCAATCCTTATCCCCATAATGGTTTTCTTCTTTCTTAAAGATAAAACTATCCTATTGCCAATGCTCACTGGATTTTTACCTAAAAAGAGAGGTTTCATGAATTCAGTATTTTCTGAGATGAACGATCAATTATATAACTACGTAACCGGCAAAGTAATAGAGATGACAATTGTGGCATTATGCTCTTATATAGTATTTGCTCTATTTGGTTTGCCTTATGCTGTTTTGATGGCTATCTTGGTGGGCTTATCGGTCGTAATACCTTTCTTTGGGGCTATACTGGTAACCATACCTGTAGCTTTTTTAGGCTTGTATGAATGGGGGTTAAATAGCCAGTTCTTATGGTTTATGGGCTGTTATCTTTTGATACAAGTCCTGGATGGAAATGTTTTAGTTCCTTTTTTATTTTCTACAAGGAACAACTTACATCCGGTTGTGATAATTATAACAATACTATTCTTTGGCGGGATATGGGGATTTTGGGGTTTATTTTTTGCAATCCCATTAGCAACTTTTATAAAAGCTATTTTTAACTCATGGCCAGAACCAAAAAAAATTAATTCACCTGTGAATGATTAGATCTCCTTCGCTGCTAATAGAACTTCCTCGGCGTGCCCAGTAACTTTCACTTTTCTCCACTCTTTTACTAGCTTTCCTTTTTCGTCTATTAAAAAAGTACTTCTGTCTATGCCCATGTACTTTCTTCCATACATACTTTTTTCCTTTATCACATCGTATTGATTACATATTTTTTCATCAGGGTCACTGATTAATTCAAAATTAAAACTTTGTTTCTCTTTAAAATTCTCATGAGATTTTATTGACTCACGCGATAAACCAAATATGACAGTATTTTCTTTATCAAATTTCTTTTTTAAATCTCTAAAGTCTTGGCCTTCAGTCGTGCATCCAGGAGTGCTGTCTTTTGGATAAAAATAGAGCACAACTTTTTTCCCTTTTAACTTTGAAAGATGAGCAATTTTTCCTCCGGTGCATTCTCCTTTAAAAATGGGTGCTTTTGAATTTATTTTTGGTGCTGGCATATATCCTCCTATACAATCCGCTTATAATAAAGTCTTGATAATACTTTTTAAACCACAGATTAACATTTATATAAATGTATAAATTTAAAGGATCAATTGTTGCCCTAGTAACACCCATGGAATCAGATGGGAGCATTGCTTGGCAAAGCCTTTTTGATCTAATAGATTGGCATGTAGAGTCAGGAACATCTGGCCTAGTTTTGGTGGGTACTACAGGTGAATCCGCAACCATAGATGTCGCTGAGCATGTGCAAATAATAGAACAATCTTCTAGGCACGCCAAAGAAAGAATTCCCATCATTGCTGGAACAGGAGCAAATTCTACTAAAGAAGCTATTTATTTAACTTCAGCGGCGAAGAAAGTTGGCGCCGATGCTGTACTCTTAGTCACTCCTTACTACAACAAGCCGACTCAATCAGGATTGATAGCCCACTACTTAGAAATTGCTAATGAAGTAGAAATACCACAAATTCTCTACAATGTGCCTTCTAGAACTGGTTGCGATTTGCTACCCGAGACTGTTTTTAAGCTTTCTACTCACAAGAATATTATTGGCCTGAAAGAAGCTACGGGAGATTTAGGTAGATTGGACACTTTAAAAGAAGGTTTGAATGAACAAATTGCCGATGAATCATTCTTGTTGTATTCGGGAGACGATCCCACTTCCATGGAATTTATATTAAATGGAGGTTCAGGGACTATATCTGTAACTGCAAATGTAGTTCCAGGTTTGATTTCAGAAATTTGTACCCTTGCACTTTTGGGCGATAGAGAAAAAGCTATATTATTAAATTCTAGATTAGAGAAATTAAATGCATTGTTATTTATTGAATCTAACCCAATACCTGTAAAATGGATATTAAATAGGTTGGGAAGAGTGCCTGAAGGGTTGCGGCTTCCACTAACAACTTTAAACGAAAAATATTATGACCAAATGGAGCTTCTTATAAGCGAATTAAGTCTATTAAATTAATGAATACTATGATTTCAACAAGAACACTAATACCAGTAATTCTTCTGTTTAATATTTCAGGTTGTAGTTTGATGTTTGATGATGGGATTGATGATTATCTTAAGGAAACTGAGTCAAAATCTCTGGTGGTTCCAGACAATTCAAAACCTGTTGTCGATTTTTATCCCTTACCTCAAGGGGCATCCAGAGGTATTGAAGATATTTATGAAGTTCCCTTGCCACAACAAGTTTTTTCTTCAGGAACCACCAACGAAGTTAGGTTGCATAAGTTAGGCGAGATCAGATGGATATACGTAGAGACTCTCCCTAGTAGTGCTTGGCCTATTATGAAGGATTTCTGGAGTGGTAATAAGTACGGTCTGTCAGATGAAGACCCTAACACAGGCGTAATAGAGAGTAAGCTTATTAACTTAAATGGTCTTCAAACTAAGCTGGTTATGAAAATAGAACATGGAATAAGACAAGCTAGCTCTGAAATCTTTATCTCGCATGTTTCTTTAAATGACAGTGATGAATGGTTACGCATAGCAGGAGAAGATAATCTTGAAGAAAAGGTATTGTTATCTGCCCTAGATTTTTTATCAGAATCCTCCTCGTCCGCAGGAACTTCTTTAGTTGCTTTAAATCTTAATATAGGACAAAAAGCTATACTAAAACAGAACGAAGACTCTTCCAGCTTTATTGAATTAAATCTAGAGTATGCTAGAGCATGGGCTGCTGTAGACCGGGCTCTCAAAGAAGCCCTTATAACAGTTGTTGACTTAGATAGAGAGGCAGGAGTTTTCTTTGTTGATTTCTCTAACGAAGAAGAAAAAGGTTTTGTTAGAAATATGTTTACTAGGAGTAAATCTTCTGGAGGAAGTTTTAAAATATCAGTTGAGAAGGTTGGTAATAATAAATGTATTGTTACCGTTGGAGGAGAAAGTGAGGATTCAAAATTATCTGAACGTGACCTCTTATCTGAAATTAATCAATCACTATCGTGAAAAAATAAATAAAAATATGGATAAAGGAACTTTAATCACCACCGGGAAAGCTAAATCATTGTATGAAACTAATGATTCTGATTACTTAATTCTTCATTATCGAGATGACACTTCTGCCTTTGATGGTAAGAAGGTTGAAAGTCTTGAAGGTAAGGGAAGTATCAATAATAAGTTTAATGCATTTATCATGGAATTTCTTGAGAAAGAGGGCATTCCAACCCATTTCGAAAGGTTGCTATCTAATACAGATAGTTTGGTAAAGAAACTGGAAATGGTCCCTGTAGAGTGTGTAATTAGAAACGTAACTGCAGGAAGTATATGTAAGAGACTGGGTTTAGAAGAAGGCAAGGATTTAGACCCTTCTACATTTGAATTCTTTTATAAAGACGATGAATTGGGAGACCCTATGATAAATGATTATCATATAAGATCTTTTGGTTGGGCTACTCAAGGTCAAATTGATAAAATGCAAGAGTTAACATTTGCAGTTAACAGGTCGTTGCAGAAACTCTTTTCTGATTCTGGAATGATATTGGTTGACTACAAATTAGAATTTGGATCTTTTAAAGGAGACTTATTGTTGGGTGATGAATTTACCCCAGACGGATGTAGGGTGTGGGATTCCGAGACTAGAGAAAAGCTTGATAAAGATCGTTTTAGACAAAATTTAGGTGATGTAGTTGAATCCTATGAAATTATAGCCAAGAAATTAGGAGTTATTTAGTTCTTCTTTTATTTCAGGTTGTCGTTTATGTCTTTTAGGGCTGATTTACCAGGACACAATTGTTCTTGAGTTAAGGTATTTAAAGGCTGATCGGTAATATTCAATATCTCTTTTAAGTCTTTAGCACTTGGATCTGCATAAAGAAGCCCGGTAAGTACCTTTCCATCCCTTTGTGATTCTTGGATATTTTTTATGGCTATTATTTTATCAGTGGGATCATAATCTAAAGCAAGCTTAGTTAAAGATAAAGTTGAGCCGTCATGCAAAGAAACTTCAGAACTTTCTCCTGGTTCGTAACTAGTTGTTATTTCTTTACCTAAAGGGACAAAATCTGGCTTAGATAAAGCTTCGTTATGCTCCCTTATGTAATCATAGCTCTTTGTTGAAGTGTTATGATTATTAAAAGTTACACAAGGAGAGATAATATCTAATAGAGAAAAACCCTTGTGACACATAGCAGCTTTAATCAAAGGAACTAACTGATCTCTGTCTCCGGAAAAGCTTCTGGCTACAAAGCTAGCTCCAAGCTGTATTGCCATACTAGGTAAGTCGATGGCAGGAAATAAGTTTTCATCTCCATATTTACTCTTTGACTCTAGATCATTGGTAGCAGAGAATTGGCCTTTAGTAAGGCCATATGTTCCATTATTTTCTACAAAGTAAGTCATATTTAATTGCCTTCTGGCGCAATGAATAAATTGACCTATTCCTATTGAGGCACTGTCTCCATCACCTGAAACTCCTAAATACAGTAATTCATGATTAGCCATAGCTGCTCCTGTAGCAATTGAAGGCATCCTTCCATGAACTGAATTAAAACCATGAGATTGGTTTAAAAAATAAGCAGGAGCTTTAGAGGAGCAGCCTATACCCGATAATTTAGCAACCCTATAAGCTTCAATGCTTAATTGAAAACAAGCTTCAACAATTGCTGCGCTGATAGAATCATGCCCACATCCAGCACATAAAGTTGAGACTGCACCTTCGTAGTCTCTTCTTGTTAGACCCAACTTATTAGTTTCTAATCTGGGATGATGGTTTATTGGTTTGGTAATATAAGTCATCTTTCTCTCTATTAAGCTATTTTTGCTGGAACACCTGACAGGTGAGCATTGATTTTATTCTTTATGTAGGAGGCCGTTATAGGTTGACCATCAAAACACAAGATGGATACTAATTTATCTGGAATAATTCCACCTTCCGCCATAATTAAGGTTCTCATTTGACCATCTCTATTTTGTTCTACGATGAACAATAGGTCATGATCTTCTATAAATTCCCATACTTCTAAATTAAAAGGGAAAGCACGCAGCCTCATGGCATCTACATTCAGGTTTTCTTCATCAAGTTGATCAAGCGTTTCTTGCATAGAGCAATCAGTACTTCCGAAATATATTATTCCTATTGAGCTAGTACTTTCTTCTTGATTGAAAACTGGCTTAGGTACAAGCTCAGAAGCTGTTTGATATTTCTTTAGTAACCTAGACAAGACTTCAGCATTTTTATCTCCGTCTTCTGTATATCTTGCGTACTCGTCATGAGATGTCCCTCTTGTGAAGTAGGCCCCTTTGTCTGGATGGGTACCTGGATAAGTTCTATAGGGTATGCCATCTCCATCAACATCAAGGTATCGGCCAAATTTTTCCATACCATCAAGATCTTCCTTAGATAACACTTTTCCTCTGTCATATTCTTTGGAATCATCCCAATCAAATTCTTTAGTTGACCAGTCATTCATTCCCAAATCTAAATCCAATAAGACCATTACAGGGGTTTGTAGTCTATCGGCTAAATCAAAGGCTTCTATAGAGAAATCAAAGCACTCTTTAGGATCTGAAGGAATTAATAGAACATGCTTGGTATCTCCGTGAGAAGCATAAGCGCATGCTAGGAGATCTGATTGCTGTGTTCTTGTCGGCATTCCAGTTGATGGGCCTCCTCGTTGTACATCAAAGATTACTGAAGGTACTTCTGCAAAATAAGCTAGTCCAATAAATTCACTCATAAGAGATATTCCTGGGCCGCTAGTTGCTGTAAACCCTCTTGCCCCATTCCAATTTGCTCCTATGGTCATTCCAATTGCTGCCAGCTCATCTTCAGCTTGAATAAATGCAAATTTATTTTTATCAGTTCCTATTTCTATTCGTAATTTCTCGCTGTAATTACTGTAAGACTCAGCAAGCGATGTGGAAGGGGTTATAGGGTACCAAGCACAAAAGGTGGCTCCGCCATAAACACAGCCTAAACCAGCTGCATCATTACCACTTGTTAATATTAGCCCTTCTGTTTTATCTGATTTATTGACCTTGATATCACACAAACCTTTGAAGTTCTCTTCTGCGTAAGAATAACCAATTTCTAAGGCTTTAATGTTTGGTTCTATTAACTTCTCTTTACCTTTAAACTGTTCATTGATAAGAGCTATGTAAATATCTTTATCCATCTCAAGTATTGAAGCAAGAACACCTACATAACCTAGATTTTTAAAGAGTAATCTTTGTTTAGGGTTGGAGAATTCATTGACACAAAGTTCTGTTAGAGGAATTCCAAGAACATGTATATCTTCTCTCCCAAAATCTCGTTTCCAAGAAGAGTCATAAATTAAATATCCACCTGATTTTAGTTCTTTAATATCCTCGCCGTAAGATTGAGGGTTCATGGCAACAGAAATATCTATGCCCTCTCTTCTGCCAAGGTATCCTTTTTCATTCACTCTCACTTCGAACCAAGTTGGTAAACCTTGAATGTTAGAAGGAAAAATATTTTTTGGACTAACCGGTATTCCTGAACGAAAAACTCCTTTCGCAAACATTTGGTTTGCGCTAGCTGAACCCGACCCATTTACATTAGCAAATTTAATTACAAAGTCATTTACTGATCTTATTTTCTTCATGAATAAGCTTTAGCCTCCTCATATAAGAAATTTTGCATATCCCATGCCCCCGTCGGACATCTTTCTGCACATAAACCGCAATGGAGACAGACATCTTCATCTTTAATCATAACTCTTGCTGTTTGAAGGAGATTGTCTGAAACAAGAATGTCTTGGTTTAAGTTTAAGGCAGGTATTCTTAAACTATTCCTTACTTCTTCTTCCGTTCCATTGGATATAAAATTAATACAGTCTGTAGGGCATATGTCTACACAAGCATCACACTCAATACATAACTCTTCTGAGAATACAGTTTGTACATCACAATTGAGGCACCTATTGGCTTCGTCCAAAGCCATTTGTTCGTCAAAACCTAATTCAACTTCCATCTTTAAATCTTTTAGGGCAATTGTCTTATCTGCATGAGGTACTAATAACCTACTTGCTTGCGATATGTCATTATCATAGGACCATTCATGCACCCCCATTTTTTGGCTAACAAGAGTAGTCCCGGGCTCAGGTCTTTCATAGAGATCATTCTCATTACAGAATTTATCTATTGATATAGCAGCTTGATGTCCATGTGCAGCAGCCCAGATAATATTCTCAGGCCCCCAAGCAGCATCACCTCCGAAGAATATTTTTGGATTTGTTGATTGAAAGGTAATTTTATCGACAATTGGCATATCCCATTCACCAAATTCTATTCCAATGTCTCTTTCAATCCAGTCAAATGCATTATCTTGTCCAATAGCAACAAGAACATCATCACATTCAAAAATTATAGGATCCTCTCCTGTTGGTACTAAAGACCGTTTTCCGTTGTCATCAAATTTAGCTTCAACTTTCTCAAATTCCATACCAACTAATTTATTACTTTGGATAATAAATTTCTTTGGTACATGATTATCATAGATTGGTATGTCTTCATTCATTGCATCTTCAATTTCCCATTCAGACGCTTTCATTTGATCAAAAGGACTCCTGACAGTCACCTTTACATCATCAGCTCCAAGTCTTATAGAGGTTCTGCAGCAGTCCATAGCTGTATTTCCTCCTCCTAGAACAATAACTTTCTTACCAATAGATTTTGTATGTTCAAAGGCAATGCTAGTAAGCCAATCAATTCCGATATGTATACTTTTTTTAGCTTCTTCTCTTCCTTCTATATTAATATCTCTCCCTTTAGGAGCTCCGGTTCCAACAAATATTGCATCAAAGTCTTCATTAAGAAGCTCTTTCATGCTCGTTATCTCTGTGTTGAAGCGAGTTTCTATCCCAAGATTAATTATTTGATCTACTTCTTCATTAAGAACTTCTTCAGGCAATCTAAAAGAGGGGATATTTGTTCGCATAAGACCACCTGCTCTTTTATCTCTTTCAAATAAAACGCACTGATAGCCCATAATGACGAGGTCTCTGGCTACAGTGAGCGAGGCAGGACCTCCTCCTATTAGTGCAATTCTTTTACCATTTGATTCAGGGACTGTAGGCAATAAACTGGATATTTCATCTTTATAATCATAAGTAACTCTTTTGAGTCTGCAAATAGCAACTGCTTTGTCATGAGTTCTTGTTCTTCTGCAAGCAGGCTCGCAAGGCCTGTCACAAGTTCTTCCTAAAATGCCAGGAAAAACATTCGATTCCCAATTCATCATATAAGCTTCGTTGTAATTTCCTTGAGCAATCTGTCTTATGTACTCTGGTACGGGGGTATGAGCAGGGCAGGCATGCTGACAATCTACTACTTTATGATAGTACTGAGGGTCTTTTACATCTGTTGGAGGCAAGAACTTCTCCACAGGAGTTTTAGGTAGACCTTCTATTGGCGCAGGATCTAATTGATGCTTGGCAATCTCAATCTTTTTTTTGAGATTATCTACAACTTCCCATCTAAGCTCTTTAGCCTTTTCTAGATCGTGAGTTTTAAGAGATTCTCTTAAATCATAACCAAGTTGTTCTCTTAAAGTTTTAGGTACAGCTATCTTAACCCACCAAGTGTTGTACCTTTTAAAAAGATATCTAGTATCCATACTATTTTCTCAATTCAGTTTATTCAAAGTTTGAATCCCCAGCATATGGTACACAATATAACTATATTTGAAAGCACTTTGTATGATTAATTGGAAATAACTATCAATTACTGCTTATAATACAGGTACATGTACCTTTTTTAATTTACTATATGTACCTATTCTTGACAAATCTTGTCAAGAATATACAATACAACACATGCATTTAACTACAAAAGGTAAATACGCTGTTACTGCGGCATTAGATCTTGCCATGCATGAAAATAATGACTTTATTTCTATTGCAGACCTAGCATTAAGGCAATCAATTCCTGGACCATATCTAGAACAATTATTTAGGAATTTAAGAAAAGCAGGTATTCTTACTTCTCATAGAGGCCCGGGTGGAGGATATAAACTATCGAGACCAAGCAATGAGATTAAAATAGGACAAATAATTTCAGCTGTGGAAGATAGAATGGATGCTACTCAATGTTCAGGAGAAGGTAATTGTAGTGCTGGATCAAAATGTTTAGCACATAATTTATGGACGGATTTAAATAATCAAGTTCAATCTTTTTTAATGGACAGATCTTTAGAAGATGTCTTAAGAGATTCCAATAACAAGAGTTTGACTTTAAATAACAATAAAAAGCTACTAATAGCTGTAGGATAAATCAATGCAATTACCAATTTATTTCGATTATGCTTCAACAACTCCAGCTGACCCTAGGGTTGTAAAAAAGATGCAGGAATGCCTTTCTTTGGATGGTAATTTTGGTAACCCAGCTTCAAGATCTCATTCTTTTGGATGGAAAGCTGAAGAAGCAACAGAAGAAGCGCGATCTAATGTTGCCAGTCTGGTTAATTGTGATCCTAGAGAAATAGTGTGGACCTCAGGTGCTACTGAATCTGATAACTTAGCCATTAAAGGCTCTGCAAGATTTAATAAATCTAAAGGAAACCATATTATTACTTCAAAAGTCGAACATAAGGCTGTACTTGATAGTTGCAGACAATTAGAAAGAGAAGGGTTCGAAATAAGCTACTTGAATCCCAATTCTAATGGAATAATTACTCCAGAGATGGTCGTTAACTCAATTACAGACAAAACAATTCTGGTTTCTTTGATGCATATTAACAATGAAATTGGAGTTATAAATGATATTGAATCTATAGGAAAAATAACAAGAGAAAAAGGTATTATTTTTCATGTAGATGCGGCCCAGAGCACAGGAAAACTCCCTATAGATTTGTCTAAACTTGAAATAGACCTAATGTCTTTTTCTGCTCATAAAACCTATGGTCCTAAGGGAATAGGAGCTATGTACGCAAGAAGAAAACCTAGAGTTAGACTTGAGGCTCAAATACATGGAGGTGGCCATGAAAGAGGCATGAGATCTGGCACTTTAGCTACCCATCAAATTGTTGGAATGGGTGAGGCTTTCAGGATAGCAAAAGAAGACATGTTTGAAGATAATATACGCATAAAATCGTTGAGAGATAAATTCTGGAAAGGACTAAAAGACATGGAAGAAGTTTATCTAAACGGAGATCCAGAGCATAGGGCGGCAGGGTTTCTAAACGTAAGTTTTAACTACGTTGAGGGAGAATCACTTATAATGGCCTTGAAAGACATAGCAGTTTCTTCAGGCTCAGCCTGTACTTCTGCAAGTTTAGAACCGTCATATGTGCTTAGAGCTATTGGATTGAAGGATGAGTTAGCCCACAGTTCAATTAGATTTGCCATAGGAAGGTTTACAACAGAAGAAGAAATTGAATACACGATTGGTCTGGTAAGGAATGCAGTAGAGAAGCTGCGACAATTATCTCCTTTATGGGACATGTACAAGGATGGAGTAGATTTAGATACGATTGAATGGTCAACTAGTTAATGAACTGAGGAAAAAAATGGCATATAGCAAGAAAGTAATAGATAAGTTTGAAAAAACTCTACAGGAGCCAGAAAAGCATAGTGTTGGAAGGTGGGACCCTTCTGAATCTGATATAGGAACAGGGATGGTAGGAGCGCCGGCTTGTGGTGATGTGATGAGGCTACAAATCAAGTGTGAACCAAGAAATAATTCACATGTTATTAGTGACGTGAAATTTAAAACCTACGGTTGCGGCTCAGCAATCGCTTCTTCTAGTGAATTAGTTGATATGTTGAAAGGAAAAACTTTAGAAGAAGCAAAAGAAATCAAGAATCAAGATATTGTTGATGCTCTTGAACTTCCGGCTATCAAGATTCATTGTTCTGTTCTTGCTGAAGATAGCATTCATCAAGCCATCAAAGATTACGAATCAAAAATATAAGCCACAGCAATGACAAGTCTTTCTCAGCCTAGTTCCTTTGATCCGAATAGTTTTGAATTAAGTCCTAGTGCTATAAAACACTTTAAGCAAAATTTGAATAATAAAAATTCAAGTTTAGGGATTAGATTCTCAGTATCAGAATCTACAGGTTGCTCTGGATATACCTACTCTTTGGACTATGTAGATTCTAAGAGCTCGGATGATCTAGTATTTAAATTTGACCAGATATCTGTGTTTATTGATTCCGACTCTTTTTTGTACCTCAAAGGAACGAAAGTTGATTTTGAAAGAGATGGAGTCAACGAAGGAATCAAATTCCACAACCCAAATGTGAAAGCAATTTGTGGCTGTGGTGAAAGCTTTGAAGTAGAAATTTAATCTAGATAAAGATTATTTAAAGAATGACAAAGATAAAGGTAGGTTCTCATCCGGAGTTTTGCCCAGATGGCATTGAATTAGAAGTTACTCCTGGTGAAAGTCTTTGTGAAACTCTTTTAGATAATGGTATTTCAATTGAACACGCCTGTGAATTATCTTGTGCTTGTACAACATGCCACGTGGTAGTCAGGAAAGGTTTTTCTGGATTAGATGAAGCATCTGAAGCCGAAGAAGATATGCTAGATAAGGCATGGGGTCTTGAATCTCAATCAAGGTTAAGTTGTCAAATAACAGTTGGTGAAGAGGATCTAGAAATAGAGCTGCCTAGATACACCATTAACATGGTATCCGAGAGTCACTAGAACATGCTTTGGACTGACGTTAATGATATAGCCATTGAACTTTATGAAAAATTCCCTGAAGTTGATCCTCAGTATGTTTTGTTTACTGACTTGAGAAAGTGGGTGCTAGATTTGGAAGGCTTTGAAGATGCTGCTGACAGGTCTAATGAAAAGATATTAGAAGCCATACAAATGTTGTGGATGGAAGAGATGAATTAACCTTTTTCTGTATGAATAAGTATAATGCGCGCCTTTAAAACTATAGGAATAATATGTCATTAGAAACAACTCTATCAATCATCAAACCGGATGCTTATGGTAAAGGGCATGCAGAAGAGATTTGCTCAAGATTGGAAGCTCAAGGTCTCAATATTACTCAAAAAAAAGAGCTCCATCTTACGCAAGAGCAAGCAGAAGGTTTCTATATTGAGCACAAGGAAAGACCTTTCTTCCCTGCTTTAGTCGAATTCATGACTTCAGGGCCAATACAAGTTCAAGTCTTAGAAGGTGAAAATGCTATCTTAAGTTACCGAGAAATAATGGGCAGTACTAACCCTCAAGAAGCAGCTCCCGGAACTCTGAGAGCTGATTTCGCAGAATCAATAGACGCAAATGCCGTTCATGGTTCTGATTCACCAGAATCTGCTGCAAGAGAGATCGCTTATTTCTTTTCTGACTAGCTTTTAATTGAATGGCTGAACCGCAAGAAGAAAAATTTTCAGGTCAACTCCTAAGTGAGGCAAGAAAAAAAAGAAGGTTACGCTATAAAAGACTCTCTACTGAGTTAAATATTCCAGAAAAATACCTTCAAGCCTTAGAAGAAGAGGACTACGGTGTAATGCCGGGAGGAGATCCGTACATCAAAGGTTATTTGAGAGCATATGCAAAAAAACTAGGAATTGACCCTGACTTCATAGTAGAGCGATATTCAGAAAATCTAATAAATAAAAAAATAACCCCAAGCATTAAGCCTGCAAGTGGAAAAGACATCTTTGTTATTTCCAAGAAGTACATTCTAGTAATTGCTCTTTTCTTATTATTTTCATTGTTTATCTACCTTTTTCCTTCATGCTCAGAAGAAATGTTAGTTGAGACTCCGGTTGAAGATCACGTTGAAGAGGCATTTGTTGAAACATTACTATTAAAAAAAATTGAAGAAGACATTGCCCCCTCAATTGACCTAATAAATAAAAAAATTGAAGCACAAACTCCAGAGGAAGCATCTGTTACGGAAGACATATTAGAATTCTATTTTTTAAAAGAATGTTGGGTATCAGTAGAGAATGAATTTGAAAAATTAGTTTATAAATTAGCTGGAGAGGAGACTTCTCTAGAAGTTAGGTCAAAAGGACCATTTAAAGTTATTGTGGGTAATGCTAAAAATGCTAATTTAATATTTAATGGAATAGTTATAGATTTATTAGAGTCTTCTAATAGGGAAAATAACGTAAGTTGTGTAGTATTGCCTTCAGGAAAATGCAGTGAGTTTCCAAGATCAAAATAATAGAAGAAAGTCTCGCCAAATTAAAATTGGCGATGTGCTTGTGGGTGGAGGTGCAGACATCTCTATCCAAAGCATGACTAACACCAAAACCACAGACGTAGAAGACACTTTGAAGCAAATAAGACAGCTAGAAGATGCTGGCGCAGATATAGTTCGAGTTTCGGTCCCTGATAAAGATTCTGCAAATGCCTTTGCTAAAATAAAGAAAAGCTCCAATGTCCCATTGGTGGCGGATATTCACTTCGACTACATGATGGCATTGGAGGCCATTAAAGGTAAGGCAGATTGTATAAGAATAAATCCAGGAAATATTGGGAAAGAAGAGAAGGTCAAACAAGTAGTTTCAGCTGCTAAGGATAATGGTGTCCCTATTCGAGTGGGTATAAATGCCGGGTCGCTAGAGAGAAAATTACAAATAAAGTATGGAGAGCCTAATGCAGATGCATTAGTTGAATCAGCATTAGGTCATATAAACATTCTTCAGCAACTAAATTTTGATGATTTTAAACTTAGCATCAAAGCTTCAGATGTATTTTTAACAATTGAGAGCTATAGAAAGATCGCGAAACTAATTGATCAGCCTTTGCATCTAGGCGTAACAGAAGCTGGAGGCTTTAGATCAGGAACAGTTAAGTCAGCTGTCGGAATGGGTGCATTGTTGCTTGAAGGCATAGGAGACACATTGCGTGTTTCTTTAGCTTCCGATCCTGTAGATGAAATAAAAGTAGGCTGGGATATTCTAAAAAGCCTTAAAATAAGATCTAGAGGTATAAATTTTATTGCATGTCCTAGTTGCTCAAGAATGAACTTTGATGTTATTGGAACAATGAACAAATTAGAAAGTAGATTAGAGGATATAAAAGAAGATTTAGATGTTGCCGTAATTGGTTGTTATGTAAATGGTCCTGGTGAATCTAAACATACAACTATTGGCGTCACTGGAGGTTCACCCAAAAATTTAATTTATATAGATGGAAAGCCAGATCATAAAGTAGAAAGCGAAGATCTTGCAGAACATCTTGAGAAGTTAATAAGAGATAAGGTGAAAAAAATTAAATCAGACCTAGATTCCGTCATTGTAAGGTCAAATTAAGATGGCAAAAATTAAATCAGTCAGAGGTATGAATGACATACCGCCAGAGCAAGCACTTTATTGGCGTTATGCTGAAGAAATAATCAGTAGCACTTTTTCTTCATATGGCTATCAAGAGATCAGGTTCCCAATCGTAGAGAGCACAGAGTTGTTTCATAGATCCAATCAAGCCTCCGATATGGTTTCTAAAGAAATGTATACTTTTGAAGATAAAGGTGGGGACAGTTTATCCCTGAGACCAGAAGGAACAGCAAGTTGTGTTAGAGCTTGTATCGAAAATAACCTTCTTAGAGTTGACACACCTCGACTGTGGTACAACGGCCCAATGTTTAGATATGAAAGACCTCAAAAAGGAAGATCAAGACAGTTCCACCAATCCAGCGTAGAAGTGTTCGGAATTGAAGGATCTGAAATAGATGCAGAGATTATAAAATTGTCCTCGAGACTATGGAAGAGGCTTGGTATAGAAGACAATGTGTACCTTGAGATAAACAGTATAGGTGATGAAAGTACCAGATTAAGATACACCCAGGATTTACTGAAATACTTCGAACCTTTTAAAGATCAATTAGATGGGAACATCTTAAAAAAATTAAATGATAATCCTTTAAGAGTTTTGGATTCTAAATCGGAAAGAATTCAATCCTTATTAAAGGCTGCTCCTAAAATTAGTGATTATCTAGACCAAGACTCTAAGGCTCATTTTAAGAAGCTAATGAAAATATTAGATTCGCTTGGAATTTCCTACGATGTAAACACTAAGCTTGTTAGGGGTTTGGATTATTATAATAAAACCGTTTTTGAATGGAAAACAGACAACCTGGGCGCACAAGACACAATATGCGCGGGTGGAAGATACGATAATTTAATTGAAGAATTAGGAGCAAAGCCTTGCCCGGCTATAGGTTTCTCAATTGGCATGGAGCGGCTTATGCTCTTAATTAAAGAAACCATTGACAATAAATATCTACAAAATCAAAGCATAGATTGCTTTTTTGTTTGTTTTGGAGAGAAAAGTATTTTACAAGCAATGATGTATGCAGAACAAATAAGAGATAGAATCCCATCACTGAACTTAAAAGTAAACTTAGGGTCAGAGAGTGCAGGGTCCCAATTTAAAAAAGCTGACAAATCTGGTGCAAGATTAGCTCTAATTTTAGGAGATTCAGAATTAGATGACGGGCTTGTTTCTTGTAAGGATCTAAGAGAAAAATCAGAACAAGAGACCATGGACTTAGAAAGTCTAATTGGGAAAATAGAGAACACATTTATAAAGGAAAAATAATGGCTAACTTTTTTTCAGCTTCATCAGACGAACAAATAGATCTTTTATCAGTTTGGTGGGATAAATATAAATATATATTGGGGTTGTTGCTGGCTGCATCAGTTATTTCTATTATTTACAGAGACTACTCAATTTCTTCTTCTGACGCCAAGCAATTAGAGTCTGCGAAGCTTTATGATGATTTCTTAATTTCTAGTACAGAAGACAAGAGAGCAAGAGCTGAAGAAATCATAAACCTTTATTCCGATACATTGTATGCAGATTTTGCAGCATTACACTTAGCCAAAATAGCAGCAGATAACAACAATCTCGAACAAGCCGAAGAGAATCTTAATTGGGTCATTGCGAGATCTTCTTCTTGGGGATCTAAATTCAATCCCTTAGAAAGTATTGCCAAACTAAGATTAGCAAGAATTTATTTGGAACAAGGTAAGGCTGATAGTGTTGTGGACCTTTTAAGGGATGAGCAAGCTTTGACGGCAAGTCTGTATGAAGTAAAGGGCGATGCTGAAAAATCTCTTAATCAAATAAGCGAAGCTAAGTTAAGTTACCTTCAGGCATTAGAACTAAGCAATAGCCAGCCAATTAGATCCTTGATAAGCATGAAAATATCTGACCTTCAAGAGGGTGGATAAATGAAAAGATTTATAAGATTCTTATTTATTTGTACTTTGTATCTTTCATTAGGTGCTTGCTCTACTCTTAGTGGATTAAAATTTTGGGGTGATCAAGATGAAGAAGAGGGGCCTGCTGAATTAATTACAATCACTGAGAGCGTGAACTTAAATTCACAATGGAATAAAAAATTTGGTAGCGATAACAATTTTGGACGATTAGTTCCTGCATTTTCTAATGATACGATTATTCACATATCGTCGAATGGTTATTTGGCAGCCATAAACTCTAATTCGGGATCAGACTTATGGACAAGAGAAACTGAAGATTTAGCCTCTGGAGCAATAACGGTAGGTTTCAAGAAAATATTCTATGGAACTTTAAATGGAGATCTTGTTACTTTAGATTTGAGAGATGGAGCAGAAATCTGGCGGTCTCAAACTTCAAGTGAAATACTTTCTCCTCCGGTTACAAATGGAAGTACGGTTGCGGCTCAAACTTCTGATGGAAAAATTACCGGCTTTAGTGTTAAAGATGGAGAGCAAAAATGGGTTCATCAAAATACCATCCCTAAATTAACCTTAAGAGGAACTGCCACTCCAATTCTATCTAAAGGCTTCATATTTACAGGGTTTTCTAACGGCAAGGTATCCATGATTTATCCTGATTCAGGCGCTATTCGTCTTGAGATACCAGTCACAATAAATGAAGGAAAGTCAGAACTTGAGAGAGTTGTTGATGTAGATGGTAAGTCAATTGTCTCTAATAATATATTGGTATCAGCTTCTTATCAGGGCAATATAACTGCAATAGATTTACAACAAGGGCAGGTGGCTTGGCAAGAAAAAATTTCTTCAATTCACGACCTTGCGGTCGTAAGATCAAGAATAATTGCTATAGATGAAAAAGATTCTATAAAAGGATTTGGTTTAACATCGGGAGCAATACTTTGGCAACAAGACGGATTAAAACTTAGAGGTATTTCTTCTCCTGCTGCTTTAGGAAGTAATTTTGTTGTAGGTGACTTTGAAGGTTATGTCCATATTCTTGATGCAAAAAATGGATCTTTTGTTGGAAGGAAGAAGGTATCTAATAGACCTATACTGGAAGTTGTCTCCGAAGGCTCTTATCTGGTAGTTTTAGATGATTCTGGAAGGCTATTTTACCTTTCAGTTAGTTAGTTCTTAACTCAAAATTTTTGGTATGTCATGTCATCTGTTGTTGCCATAGTTGGAAGACCAAACGTTGGTAAATCAACTCTATTTAATATCTTAACAGGTTCTAAATCTGCTTTGGTAGCTGATTTTGCTGGCTTAACCAGAGACAGGCAATATGGTCACTTAAACAATTCTTCTACAGTCCTTATAGATACTGGTGGAATTAGTTCAGAGAGTAATGACATATCCGTAGCAGTTAAAAACCAAGCAGAGAACGCAATTCAAGAAGCTGATATATTATTTTTTATAGTTGATGGCATAGATGGATTAATGCCATTAGATGAAGAAATTGCTTCTTCTTTAAGGAAAACAAATAAAGAAATATATTTATTAATCAATAAAGTCGATGGAATAAAACAAGAAACTAATGCAGTGGAATTTGAAAAACTAGGTTTCAAAAATACACTTACTTTCTCAGCTGCTCATAACCAAGGGTTAGGAGATATAAGGCAGGCCTTAGAGGACCTTGAAGACAATGAAGATGATGATATTCAGTCTTTGGAAGGTGGCATAAAGATATCAATCATAGGAAGGCCAAATGCCGGAAAATCTACGCTTATAAATAAATTAATTGGAGAAGAGAGAGTCTTGGTTTCTCCAGAATCTGGTACTACAAGAGATTCTATTGAAGTTCCCCTTAATTGGAACGGTAAAAACATCACTCTTGTAGACACGGCTGGCATGAGAAGAAAAAGATCAATAAAGGAGGAGACTGAGAAGTCTTCGGTTTCTCAATCATTGGAGTCGATAAGAAGATCTAGCGTAGTTATTCTTGTATTGGATTCTTCTGAAACAATAGTAGATCAAGATATTCACCTCTTAGGCTTAGCTCTTGCCTTGGGAAGACCGGCGATCATAGCTGCAAATAAATTAGATCTACTTTCAAAAAAACAAAAGGAAGATTTGAAAGAAAATATTCATAGAAAATTGAGGTTTGCTAGTTTTTTAGAAACTCAATTTATATCAGCAAAAGAAGGCAAAGGTATCAATGTCTTAATTAAGTTAGCTGAAAAGGCCTATCTTTCAAGTGTTAGAGAGCTACAAACTCCTATTTTAAATAAGATTCTTAAAGTTGCCTTGCAAAGACAACCCCCTCCAATGTCCGGAAGGTTTAGGCCTAAATTAAGATATGCCCATGCTGGTGGAAAGAATCCGCCAACCATAATTCTTCACGGCAATAATCTTAAGCTTATTGGAGATTCTTACAAAAAGTTTTTGGAGAATTTTTATCGTACCCATCTAAAACTTGGATCGACGCCACTCATAATTAAGTTTAGTGAAAAGGAGAATCCTTTTAAGGATAAGCCAAATATTCTGACTGATAGACAAAAGAAAAAGAGAGCTCGTCTTGTTCGAAGAAGGAAAAAATAATGAAAGAGTGGAGGGGTGTAAAGAATTTTCTGTTAGTCTGCTTCCTCTTCTCAACTACTAATATAATACAAGGTAAAGAATTGACTGAACTTAAACCACCATCGCCAAAAAAGATTCCATTTTCAATGGAAGCCCATGGAATTGAAAGAATTGATAACTATTACTGGATGCGCGATGACTCAAGAAAAAGTAAAAAAATCTTAAATCATCTTAAGTCAGAAAATAAGTATCTAGAGGATTGGTTTGCTTCTGGAGAAGATTCAAGAAAGAAACTTTTTAAAGAAATAACAGATAGGATTCCAAAAAAAGAAGAGTCTGTTCCTATTCGAATGGGTTCTTATGAATATTTCAGGCGATATAAACCCAATAAAGAGCATGCCATAATTATAAGGCGTGCTAACAAGAACGCACCAGAGCAAATATTGTTAGATGTAAATAAACTGGCAGTTAGTGCAGATTTCTATCAATTAGCAAATTGGAGCATAGCTCCGACCGAACAGATTTTGGCTTATGCTGAAGACACGACGGGTAGGCGCGAATATTTAATTAAATTTAAGAATTTATTAACAAAAAAAGTCTCTGAAATTAAAATTAGCGGTACTTCAGGAGATATGGCCTGGTCTTCTGATAGTAACTATTTGTTCTACGTAAGAAGAGATCCAGAGACGCTTCTTCCTTTCCAGGTTTATCGACATTTAATTGGATCTAAGCAATCTGAAGATGTTCTGATATACGAAGAAAAGGATCCAACATTCCATGTGTCGGTAGGAAACTCAAGGTCTATGGAATTTATTGAAATAGATATATCCAGTACCACAAGTTCAGAGACACTCTTATTGGAGAGTTCCAAGCCTTTAGAGAGCCCAATCATTTTTTTCCCTAGGACCTTAGATCATCTATATTCTGTAGAGCATGATCCTGAGCAAGATCGATTCTTAATTCACACGAACTGGAAGGCAAAGAATTTTAGGCTCATGGAATCAGCTCTTCGCGAATCGAAAAGAAGATCCAAGTGGCAAGAAGTCATTCCACACAAAGAAGACGTTTTACTGCAATCCGTTTTGTCTTATCCAAAAAATATCGTTTTAATGGAAAGGCAATCGGGACTTAGGCGTTTAAGGATAGTTGATGAGAAGGGTGATGCTGAAAAAGTGGTAAGTTTTAACGACCCCTCTTATACGGCATATCTGGCAGCTAATCCTGAATACGCAAGCAGCAAGTTCTATTATGGTTATTCAAGCATGAGATCTCCAGATGCTATTTATTCTGTTGATCTACAGACTGGTAGAAAAAGAAAACTAAAACAAGCTGAAATAAAGGGTCCTTTTTCTCCAAGCCTCTATAAGGTTCAGAGGAAAGAAATTAAAGCTCGAGATGGAACTCAAGTACCCGTCTCATTTGTGTATCGAAGAGATTTATACAAAAAAGGAAAAAACCCTCTTTTTGTATATGGTTATGGCTCTTACGGGATATCTGTTGATGCAGGATTTAGTTCCACAAGACTATCTTTACTTGATCGTGGATTCATCTTTGCTATTGCACATGTAAGGGGTGGTCAAGACTTAGGAAGGGAGTGGTATGAAGATGGAAAAATATTTAATAAGTTAAATACTTTTCATGATTTCATTGATGTAACGAAAGGCTTGATTGGCCTGGGTTATGGACAGGCAGGCAGGGTTTATGCCGGCGGAGGCAGTGCAGGCGGTTTATTGATGGGTTCAATAATCAATATGGAACCAGATTTATACAATGGAATTATTTCAAACGTTCCATTTGTTGATGTCATAACCACTATGTCTGACGAAACGATACCACTTACAACAGGTGAGTACGATGAGTGGGGTAATCCTGCAAACAAAAAGGCATTTAAATACATAATGAAGTATTCGCCTTATGACAATATTGATTCCTACTCATACCCAAGCATTCTAGTAACGGCAGGTTTGTGGGATTCTCAAGTGCAATATTATGAACCAGCAAAATACGTAGCGAAACTTCGAGATTACAATACTTCTGACAACCCCATATTATTTAAAGTAAATTTAACAGCTGGACATGGCGGAGTAAGTGGAAGGTTTGCTAGTCTTGAAGAAGTGGCTATGGAGTATGCATTTCTCCTTAGATCAGATAATAATTAATGCAAAATTTAGAAGGATCTAAGAGCTTAAAACAAACCGACAATAAAGTTCTCTATATATTAATGCTCATCATACTTTTTGTGAGTATGGGACAGTCCGTCTACTGGCAATCAATGCCTATAATAGGAAGAGAATTTGGATTCTCTGAAGTTCAGATTAATAGTCTCATTTCAATATCTGCCGCTATGTTTATTGTCTTTACCCCTTATTGGGGAAAATTAAGTGACAAGATAGGAAGAAAAACAGTTTTGATAATGGGGCTATCGGGCTATGTTTTATCAACATTATTTTTTTGTTTCTTTGTTTCTTATGGACTTAGTGGATACTTTTCAGGTCTTAGTCTGCTGCTTATCTTATTGCTAGCAAGAATGCTCAATTCTGCTTTAGGAGCAGCATCAAGGCCGGCTACTGGAGCCTATGTTGCTGACATTACGTCAGATGAAGATCGCTCAGCTGGTATGGGAAAATTTGGAGCAGCCAACAACATAGGGACAATAGCTGGACCGGTTTTGGTTGGATCTTTAATTGGAATTAATTTGTTTTCTGTTGATATTCAGAATTTTGGACTGCTTACACCTTTACTAATTATGTCATTTATAATGTTTGCAGCTATTATTTTTGCTTTTGTTTTCCTCCCAACTACTCCAACTCGAACTTTAGAAGATACTCCATTATCTAGGCCTGTTCTAGATAAAAACCTTAAATATCTTCTTGCAATAGGCGTTATTATTTTTACAAGCTTCGCTATTTTTCAATCTGTTACCGCCTACTACTTACAGGATAGATTTTTGCTATCTCTAAACGAAACAGCTAAATCAACAGCTTTAGTTTTAGGCTCAATGGCTGCAATGTCTATAGTTTCTCAGCTGACCATAGTCCAAAGCTTTAAAGGTTCACCATTACGTTTAATTTGGTGGTCTATACCTTTCTTTTTAGCGAGTTCGATTGTCATAGTCTTTTCATATAACTTTAATTGGGTTCTTATTGGAATGAGCTTGATGGGTTTAGGTATGGGGTTGGCATCACCCGGTTATACTGCTTCAGCGTCCCTAAACGCAGATAAAAACAATCAAGGTGCAGCCGTGGGCTTAGCAATGATAGCTCCGGGTGTAGGTTTTGCCTTAGGCCCACTATTAAGCGGTTTTCTTTATCAAGCCAATCTAACCTTTCCTTTTTTGTTCACCATACCCCTTTTTTTGATAGCATCTTTTTTAATTTTTCAATTAGACGAGAAGTCTTTTTAATACTAGCGTTTTTTATGATGGTATTTAGTTTAATCACAAATTATAATTGTTTGGCTTTAGCGCGCTCAAAAGCAAACCCTATTAAAGATAGTGATAGAAAAAGATAATCGTCCAGTAAACTTAAATTTACTAACTATAAGCTTGCCAGTGATTGGTGTTGCTTCAATTCTTCATAGAATATCTGGATTTGCGTTATTTATATGCTTTCCACTGGTTGTTTGGTTACTTCACTTGTCTTTGCAATCAACCGAATCTTTTAGTCTATTAAAGGGTTATATGGAAAATAATGTCCTTTTGAAGTTAATGGCTGTGTTTATAGCTATAGGCTTTATTTATCATATCCTTGCAGGTCTAAAAAAGATCCTAGGTGAAATATTTGGATTTGGAGAAACCCTTAAATCTGGTCAGGCATTATCTTGGATTGTTTTTGTATTGAGTTTTATTCTCTCTTTATGGTTTTTAATTTATATCTGGTAATCTCTATGAAATTTTTTGAGTCAGGTACAAACGAATTTATAATTGTAAGGGCATGTGCAATGCTCATGTTTCTTTACATTAGTTACTTGATTTACTTTATAGTTTCAACGCCCAGCATAGACTATAGCCTGTGGAAAACTTTCTTCGAAGGCTTCGTAACTAGAATATTTTCAAGTCTATTTTTAATCTCTTTTGCTGTCCATACTTGGTTAGGAACTTGGGTAATTGGTTCGGATTATTTTACCCCTGCTAGATTGGGTGACTTAAGTAAAATAGTTTATTCTTCTTATAGAATTTTTTGTTTTCTAGTAATTTCAGTAGTACTTATTTGGTCCCTTTTAATTATCTGGTAAAAAATATGAAAGTTAATGAAGTAATAAATGCTAAAGATCTCCCGGTGATGGAATTTGATGGAATTATTATTGGTGGAGGCGGAGCAGGTTTAAGGGCTTCTCTTCAGTTGGCTGAGTCAGGCCTAAATACCGCCGTAATTTCTAAAGTATTTCCTACTCGATCGCATACTGTATCTGCTCAAGGTGGAATAACGTGTGCAATCCAAAGTGACGATCCCGATGACGATTGGAGATGGCACATGTTCGATACGGTTAAAGGGTCAGATTATATTGGAGATCAGGAGGCCATAGAATATATGTGCAGCGAAGGTCCTAAAGCTGTTTTTGAACTGGAGCACATGGGATTGCCTTTTTCCAGAACCGAAGAAGGAAAAATTTATCAAAGACCTTTTGGAGGTCAATCTAAAGATTATGGAAAAGGAGGCCAGGCTACAAGAACTTGTGCTGCAGCAGATAGAACGGGTCACAGCCTATTACACACCTTGTATCAAGCAAATCTTAAAGCGGGTACAAATTTTCTCAATGAGTGGTTCGCAATTGATATGGTTTTAAATGATGATGGAGCTGTTGTTGGAGTTGTTGCTTTTGAGATAGAAAGTGGTGAAATATTTTATATACGTTCTAAGGCAACTGTTCTTGCTACTGGCGGAGCTGGAAGAATTTATGCTTCAACCACCAATGCTTTAATTAATTCAGGTGATGGAATAGGTATGGCCCTTAGAGCAGGGCTGCCAGTGCAAGATATTGAAATGTGGCAATTCCATCCTACGGGAATTCATGGTGCCGGGACTTTAGTGACTGAAGGTTGCAGAGGAGAGGGCGGGTATTTACTAAATAAAGACGGCGAAAGATTTATGGAGCGTTATGCTCCGAATTCTAAAGATTTAGCAGGTCGTGATGTGGTAGCCAGATCCATGGCCCAAGAAATCCTAGAAGGCAGAGGTTGCGGTCCTAATGCAGATCATATCTTCTTAAGATTGGATCATCTTGGACCCGAAGTTGTTCACAAAAGGTTACCGGGAATAACCGAATTATCAAAAACTTTTGCGGGTGTTGATCCTGCAGTTCAACCTATCCCTGTAGTTCCTACGTGCCATTACATGATGGGAGGCATACCAACGAATTTAAACGGACAGGTCATAACTATCAAAGAAGGAAAGGATGCTGTAATTGAAGGTTTGTATGCTGCAGGAGAAGTGGCCTGTGTATCGGTGCATGGAGGTAATCGACTTGGTGGAAACTCCCTACTAGATTTAGTAGTGTTTGGGCGTTCAGCAGGTATTCATATAGAGGAGTCCATGAAGCAAGGTGTTGATTTAAAGAAAGCTTCAAGCGATGATATAGATAAAGCGCTTGAGAGGCTAAATCGTCTTAACTCTTCAACTGAAGGAGAACAAGTAGCAGTTCTAAAAGAACGAATGCAACAAAACATGCAAAATAATTTTGGTGTATTTAGAAGAGAAGATCTGATGGTGAAGGGCATAGGGATGTTAAATGACTCCAGAGAAGCAGTAGAGAATATATATCTTCAAGATAAATCTGCCGCTTTCAATACCGCAAGAATTGAGGCACTAGAAATGCAAAACCTTTTCGAAGTTGCCGAAGCAACAGCTATAACTGCTAATGAGAGAAAAGAAAGCAGAGGGGCTCATGCAAGGGATGATTATCCAGAAAGGAATGACGACGACTGGTTGAAACATTCAATCTATTTTTCTAAAACTAAAGAGGTCAGTAAAAGAGATGTTAATTACAGACCAAAAACTGTTCAAGCCTTTCAACCTGCGGTAAGGACGTATTAAAAATGAGCTCTGTAATTCCTGTTTCACATCTTCAAACTCTTCGCATGAGTATTTATCGTTTTGATCCTTCAATCGATGATAAGCCGTACATGCAAGATGTAGACATCGAAGTTCCTACCGACAAAGACATCATGGTTTTAGATGCTTTGCATTTAGCAAAAGCCAAAGAACCTTCCTTGTCTTACAGAAGGTCTTGCAGAGAGGGTGTTTGCGGTTCAGATGGTATGAACATCAATGGAAAAAATGGTCTGGCATGCATAACTCCTTTATCAGAAGCTGTAAAAAGAAATAAATTAACTCTGAGACCGATGCCAGGACTCCCAGTTATTAGAGACTTAATAGTAGACATGAAACTGTTTTATGATCAATTAGAGAAAGTACAGCCTTACTTGATTACTAAGACTGATAATCCAGAGAAAGAAAGAGTCCAAAGCCCAGAAGAACGAGAAGAGTTAGATGGTCTTTATGAATGTATTCTGTGCGGTTGTTGTTCTACTTCATGTCCATCTTTTTGGTGGAATCCTGATAAGTTCTTAGGTCCAGCAGCTCTTTTGCAGTCATGGCGCTTTATTGCTGATTCAAGGGATGAGGCCACTGAAGAAAGGTTGGATGATTTAGAAGATGCTTTTAGCCTATACAGATGTCATGGAATTATGAATTGTGTGTCTGTTTGCCCTAAAGGATTAAATCCAACAGAGGCAATTTCTAATATAAGAAACAAACTTATAAGCAGAAAAAGGCAATAGGGAGAGTGGAAAGATGGCTGATCACTTTGATTTAATTGTTATTGGATCAGATCTGAGTGGCTGCATTTCAAACTTTCATAGTCCTCAATCACCTTTAAGAGTGAAATCTTCAGTTGAAGATTTATGTATTACAATCCCCATCAATCATCATGGTCTGAACCAATTCACGAATCTATCTTGTGAGCAAAAGGAAAAGCTATCTAGTTAAACAATAGGAAAAAAAATGAATCTTCATGAATATCAAGCCAAACAACTTTTTAGAGAATTTAACATAGCTGTCTCAGATGGAGTGGCAACTTCTTCTTCGCAAGAGGCAGAAGAAGCGGCCTTGTCTTTGGGTGGTTCCAAATGGGTTGTAAAAGCGCAAGTGCACGCCGGAGGGAGAGGTAAGGCCGGTGGAGTGGAAGTTGCAGACGATGTTGAACAAATCAGAGCTTTTGCAGATAAATGGTTAGGAAAAAATTTAGTTACCTTTCAAACAGACGAAAAAGGTCAGCCTGTTAATCAAATTTTGGTGGAGACATGCACCAGTATTGCTAATGAGTTGTATCTAGGAGCCGTAATTGATAGGGCTTCGCAACGGCTGGTTGTAATGGCTTCAACAGAAGGAGGAGTAAATATTGAAGAAGTTGCCGAAAATACACCACAAAAAATCTTTAAAATTGAGATCGATCCAATAAAAGGGACAAATAGTTCTGATGCGGACAAATTGTCTACTCTTCTTGGCCTTGATGAAAAGCAGAGCTCCCAATTTGGAAATATTTATGAAGGTATAGTTCGCCTTTTTTTAGAAAAGGACTTGGCTTTATTAGAAGTAAACCCGTTGGTTGTAACTGAGGCGGGCGATTTACTTTGCTTGGATGCTAAAATAAACGTAGACTCCAATGCCCTTTATCGGCAGGAGGCTTTAACCCTAATGAGGGATGCTTCACAAGAAGATGAAAGAGAAGCAAAAGCAGCTGAATGGGACCTTAGCTACGTTGCTTTAGATGGAAACATAGGTTGCATGGTTAACGGAGCTGGTTTGGCTATGGGGACCATGGATATTATTAAGCTCCATGGGGGAGAGCCAGCTAACTTTTTAGATGTGGGAGGCACTGCAGATTCAGAGAGGGTATCCGAAGCTTTCAAAATTATCTTATCCGATGAAAACGTTAATACCGTTTTAATTAATATTTTTGGAGGTATTGTTCGTTGTGATGTAATAGCAAATGGGATAGTGGAAGCTTTAACTGTGATGGGAGTATCAGTACCTGTTGTTGTAAGACTTGAAGGAAATAATGCCGAGGTGGGACTTAAGACATTAGATGAATGCGATCTAAATATTATTCCTGCTTCAAGTTTAGAAGAGGCAGCTGACTTAGCGGTTAAGGCTTCAAGAGGAGAGCTTTAATGAGTATTCTCATAGATAGGAAAACTAAAGTCATTTGTCAGGGATTTACGGGAGGTCAAGCAACGCAACATTGCATTCAGTGCATAGAATATGGGACTGATTTGGTTGGAGGTGTTACTCCTGGAAAAGGTGGACAGACTCATTTAGATCTTCCTGTTTTTAATACGGTCAAAGAGGCCGTCGATCAAACGGGTGCCTCAGCCAGCATAATTTTTGTACCAGCTAGATTCTGTAAGGCATCCATACTGGAAGCTGCTGAATCGGGAATATCACTAATTATATGTATCACTGAAGGCATACCAACCATTGATATGTTGGAAGTTAAAGTAAGATGTGATGATTTAGGGGTACGTTTAATTGGACCCAATTGTCCGGGAATAATTACCCCAGGTGAATGCAAGATGGGAATCATGCCCGGTAATATTCACCTTCCGGGCAAAGTAGGTGTAATTTCAAGATCAGGAACTTTAACCTATGAAGCGGTAAAGCAGACAACTGATTTAGGTTTCGGCCAAACTAGTTGCGTGGGAATAGGTGGAGATCCTATACCAGGATCAAGTTTTATTGATATCTTGGGATTATTTCAGGACGATCCTCAGACAGAAGCAATTGTCATGGTAGGAGAGATAGGAGGGACAGCAGAAGAGGCCGCAGCTGAATTTATTCAATCCAATGTAACCAAACCTGTGGTTTCTTATATCGCAGGGGTTACAGCACCTGCAGGTAAGAGGATGGGTCATGCAGGAGCAATAATTGCTGGAGGAAAAGGAACGGCTGAAGATAAATTTAAAGCATTGGAAGCTGCAGGAGTCCACACCGTTAAAAGCCCTGCAGACATTGGTAAAGGTATAGCCGAGGTGACAGGGTGGTAAAAGAATATCAACATTTAAAGATTGAAGATCGTGGTCATTTAGTTATTTGTGTTTTATGTAATCCTCCAACTCATACCTTTACATCAAAAGGGGTTCTAGAGGTTCATGATTTTCTGGATCAGATGGAAAAAAAAGAAGATCTAAGGGTCCTGGCTTTTACAGGTGAAGGCGAAGATGTCTTTATAAAACATTACGAAGTAGGTGAATTAGCTGCTTCTGCTGAAAAAAATATCTCTGAAGGTAATGAAGTCGATTCAGACACTTCTGCTCCTGAAGAGCTTCATAATTTTCATAAGATGCTTCTTAGATTGAGGGAATTAAATGCCATCGTAGTTGCAGGTATTAATGGAAATACTGCTGGAGGAGGTTGTGAATTTTCCTTGGGTTGTGATTTACGCATCATGTCAGAAGGGCCTTTTGCTATCGGCTTACCAGAAACATCTGTTGGTATATTACCCGGAGGTGGAGGAACGCAAAGATTAGCCAGATTAATAGGTTCTTCTAGGGCCCTGGACTTAATACTGCATGCAAGACTATTGTCTCCTGGCCAAGCTTTAGACTTTGGAATTGTAAATAAGCTTGTAGAGCATGAGAATTTTTATGAAGAGCTTGTATCGTACTGTTCGAATTTAGCTTCGCGAGCACCGATTGCCTTAAGACAAGTTAAAAAGATAATTCATCACGGTCTTGATGTGTCTTTAGAGGAGGGACTTATGATGGAACAAAAAGCCTTTGATGTAACGATGAGATCCAACGATGCAGCAAAAGCAATGAGAGCACTACTAGATTCAGATAATAGTATCGAAGAAAAGAATGAGCTCAAATGGGAAGGTAACTAGCTTATTCTTCAGCTACCTTTATAACCTGCTTTCCAAAATTCTTACCAGTTAAAACATCACGCAAACCTTGTGGGGCATTCTCGAAACCATCAGTGACTGTTTCTCTGTATTTAATCTTCCCCTCTGAAATCCATTGAGACAATTCATCAGTTGCACTTCTCCATTCTTTAAACCACTCGGTGACAACAAAGAATCTGTGCTCCGGAGTAGGATCTAGAGCTCCAAATACATGGAATGGAGTTTCTTCTTGAGTCATGTCTTCAGAGTTATAAGCGGATATAAATCCACAAATAGGAACTCTGGAACCAGGATTTAAGAGTTTAGCTACAGCCTTACTAACCGGTCCGCCAACATTTTCAAAATAAATATCAATGCCATCAGGGCAGGCGTTCTTCAAGTCTTCTTCTAAATTCCCTGCTTTGTAGTCAATGCAATCATCAAATCCTAACTCATCTTTAACGTAAGAGCATTTCACATCTCCGCCAGCTACCCCAACCACTTTACATCCTAAGATTTTACCCATTTGCCCAACCACAGTTCCTACTGCTCCAGAAGCAGCAGACACTACAATAGTCTCTCCTGATTTAGGAAGCCCAACTCTAAGCAAGCCAAAGTATGCCGTTCTTCCTGGCATACCCACAGTGCCAAGATAGGTCGACAAAGGAACGATAGATGGATCAGCTTTAAACAATTGAGGATCTTTTTCATTTGCTACTATGTAGCTCTGCCATCCTTGATGTGTACATAGGTAGTCGCCTTTTATAAATTTATCAGATTTACTTTCAACTACAACACCTACGCTTTCTCCTGTCATGGGCTCTCCTATAGCAGCAGGGGCTGCATAGGATTCTCCGTCATTCATCCTGCCTCTCATGTAAGGATCTATGGATAAGTAAAGAACTTTAATCAAAAGCTCGCCTTCTTTTAATTCAGGAACTTCCTCTTCATTAAGTTTCCAGCAATCATCCGTAGGCATGCCGCTAGGACGTTTATCTAAAAGCCATTGTTGATTAGTGTATGTAGTCATTTAATTCTCCAAATTAGTTTCAATTATATTCTTATCTCGTTTCTCAACAAGATAATAAAATTCTTTATCTTCTATTTTTTTCTCTAAAAGTAAGTGACCTAGAAAATTACAAAACTTTTCTATATCTCTTTCGGTGGTTGGATCAGTAGCAAAGACTTCTATTTTATCACCATGCTTGGCTTCTCTTATGGCCTTATGGAGCAACATAATTGGCTCAGGACAGATTAAGCCTTTAGCATCTAATTTATTGATCATTTATAAATTGGTTGGTAATTTTTCTTACTCTACGAACCATTAATGTAGCCGCAACTATTAAGCCACAACATATACCTGTCCACATTCCGACTGCCCCCATGGGTTCTACGATTATATCTGTGATTGAAAGTATCACACCAACAGGTAACCCAACACCCCAATAAGAGATAGCCATAATTTTCATGGGACCAAAGGTGTCTTTATAACCTCTTAATGCTCCGATAGCTCCCATTGCTAAACCATCTGCAACTTGGAAGAATGCAGCAAAGGATAAAAGTATTACAGCTAAAGATATAACCTCTGGGTTATTGTTTAATATGCTTGCCATTGATTCAGCATTTAGAATTATCATCAGGCTTGCGATCAATGCACAAAGAATTGCTAAACGAAGCGAAAAATAAGAACTATATTTAGCTCCAATCATATTTTTAGCTCCTACATTATTTCCTACTCTAACAGCAGCAGCATTAGCAATGGACATTGGAATCATAAAGAATAAGCCTCCAATGGTCAGTGCAATTCCATTTGCTGCTATTACTTCACTACCAAATCTGCCAAGTATGATGCCGGCTCCGCTAAACATACTTAGTTCTATAAAATTTCCTAAACCAACCGGAATACCACCTCTTAATATTTCTTTTAGGATATGAAGATTAGGTAGGTCAAATTTAGAAAATAATTTTGTGGGTTCAAACTCTTTCCTTATTTTGAGGTATAGAATTAAGAGGATGAATGATGTCCAAGTGCCAATAACTGCTGATAGTCCTGCTCCTTTTGCTCCCATCTCAGGAAATCCAAAATTGCCATAAATAAAAGTGTAGTTACCAATTATTGCGATTATTAGCATTAACACATTCAGGCAAGTTACAGGAAGCGGTCTGGTGGTTCCTTCGCAAAGAGATCTTAATGGCTGGCTTAGTAATATGGCCGGTAACGCAAATATGAAGTAACTTAGGTATTCTTTGGAGTATTTTATAATTGCAGGATCCACTTTTGCTAAAGTTAAGATTAAATGAGCTTGAGATAGAATTAACATCCCTACAAAAACTATGGGCAAGGCAAGCCAAACACCTTGTCTGACTAATGGTCCAATTTCTTCATTTTTATTTGCCCCATAGAGTTGGGCTATCATGGGGGTAATAAAAAATAATACACCACCAACTCCTATCATGACCGGAAACCAAAGGTTTCCAGCTAACATTATTCCTGCTTGAACATCAGTTGAGTAATTTCCTGTTTGTATGACGGAATTAACTTGAATGAACTGTAAAGCCAGTTGGGTTAAGAACATCGGTAAGGCTAACGCAAAGAACTTTCTGCCTTCTTGCCTTGCCTTCTCGGTACTAGAGATATTTTCTTGTGTTATTGGCTGTTCCATTGAGGGCGCGTATCTTATCATGGCATCTTGTAACAAAAGAGAGAAATTATCAGAAGAGATAACAGACCATATTGGCTTAAAAAACTAACAGCAAGATTGGTTAGACTTTATGTTGATCTATACGTGGCTCCTCAATTTGAGAGCTTAGGAGAGGGCCCCGTGGTTATGGGGGCCAGATACATAGATATTTTTGGCACAAGAGTTAATGTAGGAAAATACTCCACTCTTGTTGCTTCCTCTGATAACAACATCCATTTAACAACTTGGAACTTGGGGGAATTTGATGGAGTTATTGAAATAGGAGATTATTGCTTATTAACGCCTGGAGTTAGGATTGCAGCAGCTACGAAGATTACCATCGGTGATGGCTGTATGTTTGCAAACAGTGCTTATGTTTCTGATGCTGATTGGCATGGTATTTATAATCGCGCAGCACCAGTTGGAACAACCAAACCAATAGAGCTAAAGAATAACGTATGGATTGGAGATAGGGCAGTTGTAGGCAAAGGAGTGACCATTGGAGAGAATAGCATTGTCGCAGCAGGAGCTGTTGTTGTTAAAGACGTGCCGAAGAATGTCATAGTGGGCGGAAATCCTGCAAAAATAATTAAAGAGCTTGATCCAAACGAAAAAGCTTTTACTAGAATCGATTTATTCAAAGATCCTCAAGCATTAGATAACTTGTATGACCATCTTGATAGAATAGATTTGGCAGATAATTCTATCTTTGGTTGGCTAAGAAGCGTTTTTTTACCTACAAAAAAGAACTAGAATCTTAGCCGCTTTTTCTTAAAAAACACCTTGCACTATAATCTCTATTTGAGAGACTAGAATTCTGGTTGAACCTATAGAATGGAGTCACTATGGGGATACGTTGCTTAATTTTTTTGTTTTTCCAGGATGATTTAATATTAACCATGGAGAAAACAATGAAAAAATTTTTAATTCTTATCTTTTCAATATCATGCTTCGGATATATAGCTGCAGATGATCATGTAACTACTTATTCAATGGAGGCTTTTCAATGCAATTATGTTAATGGAAAGGATTATTCAGATGTGCAAAAGATCTTACCTTCATGGCATGATCATGCTGACGAAAATTTTTCAGCACCATATGCCGCAGTTATGTTACAGCCGTATTTAAAATCCGAGGCTGATGTTGAATTTGATTTAGCATGGATTGGATTTTCAAGAACTCAAGAGAATATGGGAACTATCGCCGATGAATGGCTTGCTACAGGATCGAAGATTCAGGCTAAGTGGGATAAAGTAGTTGATTGCCCTTCTTATGGGTTTTATGGAGTTTACGAAGGCAGAGCGGCATCTTCTGATCCTGAAGAGGGCAGTCAATCCTATTGGGCTATATCAAGCTGTTCTTTTAAAGAAGGAAAATCTGGTTCAGATTTAGCTGCTTCAGATGAAGGCTGGAATGCTTTTATGGATGAGCAAGGTCATACAGGAGGTGTCTGGAGATGGTGGCCTGGAGTAGGTGCTCCTAACTCCTTTGAAGGAGATTTTCTGATGAACATCACCTATTCATCTATGGCAGAATTAGGAAGAATTACTGATGCTAGATATGAAGCAAGTAATAATGGTGAACTCCCAGAAAGTATTCTGAATTGTGATAATCCAAGAGTCTATATCACTGAAAGTGTTAGAGGTTTTGGAGATTAATTTTTATTAACTAAGAAAGCGGTCATGTATTGGCCGTTTTTTTTATCTATATTGTTCTGATAACATTCCTTTTATCATGAGTATTAGAAGAAACTTTTTATTAACATTCCTATTCATTAGTTCTTTTCCAGTATTTTCCGATAATTCAGCAAAATCAGAGTTATTTGCATACCTTATTCAAAACAACACATCAAGTTTCTTAGTTTCAGAGAAAGGAGAAATCTTACTTGAAAAAGAATTTGAAGTTCAAAAGAAATTGAAGCCACAAAGTTTAATGTTTTTTAATTTACTCAGACATGGGTTTATTGAAAACAGAAGTCAAGAGGATGTAGCTTCAATTCAAAAAAGTTTTGTTTCGATCTTAATAGGAATAGCTCAACAAAAAGGATTATTAGATATTAATAAATCGGTTACATCTTATATTGGAAAATGGACTTTGCTAACACAAGAAAAAGAAAATCTGATTACGATAAGGAATTTACTCACAATGACTTCTGGTATTGATATTGATTTTAAATACGATGCTCAACCCGGATCAAAATGGCTCTACAACAGTAGGGTATACAGCCAGTTAATTTATGTTCTAGAAAAAACCTCTGGCCTTCAAATTAATGAACTTTCATCTCAGTGGCTTTTTGATGAATTAGAAATGAAAGAGACCTTTTGGAAGGAAAGAAAAAAAGGTTTTGGTGGATTTTCTAAAGATTCTGCGAAATATGGCTTGATCACCACAGCAAAAGATCTATTAAAGTTTGGTGAATTTATTCTTAATGGCGGAGAAGTTGGAACCAATCATGTAATCTGGGATATAGATTTTTTTGATGACACTTTTTCAAAATCACAAAATATGAATGAGGCCTATGGATATCTATGGTGGCTCAATAATTCTAAAACCCATATGACGTGGGAAAAAAATATTTCATCAGGTAATTTATTCTCAGAAGTTCCTGAAGAAACTATACTCGCTTTGGGCTTGGGAGGCAGGGTGCTAGCCATCGTTCCAAGTGAAGAGATGATAGTAGTTAGGCTGGGTTCTTTCCCTAATGATCCAAATTTTACAAATAACTTATGGCAATATATTCAAAAATAATATTATTTACCCTGACTGGATTATTCATAAGTTATTCCAGTGCTCAAACTAATATATCTTGGAAAGAGCATATTATAGATGACTCTTCTGTAGGACCTCCTGATTTAGCCGGAAGCGATGGTTTGGTCATGGCAGACTTAGATAAGGATGGGCATCTGGACATTGTTTCTGTTCATGAATTGGATACTGAATACGGGGTTCCTGAAGGTTATGTAAGGATAGCTTGGGGAAGTCAGGATCCTTTAGAGTGGACTTCCACAACTTTAGCTTCAGGTTCAGAAGCGCCTTCTGCTGAAGATGTTGACGTAGCTGATGCTGATGGAGATGGTTGGTTAGATATAGTAGTGGCTTGTGAGTTAGCGCATTTAATTTATTTTCAAAATCCTGGTAAAAATCACCGTTCAGTGAGATGGGAAAGGACGGTTCCTAAATCTACATTGAATAGAGGCTCTTTTATTAGAGTTTTCTTTTCGGATCTGGATGGTGACGGAAGGGTTGAAGTAGTTACTGCCAACAAGGGAGGAGAAAATGCTTCTGGATCCGACTCACCTTTAAATAATGTTTCTTTTTATAAATTACCTCAGAATCCTATAAATGGAAACGAGTGGGAAGAAGTGGTTCTTACTAAAGTAAAAATACCCATTAATTCTCAGCCTGTTGATTTAGATAAAGATGGAGATATGGATGTTGTCATTGGTTCACGAGGAGAAGCAAGAATTCTTTGGATGGAAAACTTAGGTGAATTAAATTTTAAAGAACGTGAAATAAATTTATCTCAGAATCTTCCTTCTGGATCGTGGTTAACGGGGTTTAATATGGATTATCAAGACCTTAATCAAGATGGTAGATTAGATATTGTAAGTACAGTGTGGCCATATTACCTAATAGTCCTTTATCAACCCAAAGATCCCAGTATGTCATGGGATATGGATGTCATAGGAAGTATAAAACCTGATCAATTAGTTAGTGTTTCTTTGGCTGATATTGATTCTGACGGTGATTTTGATGCTTTTGTGGGATCTTACAGTCGTGGCAGTAGAGATAAAGATGATGAATCTTCAGAAAATCAGGCTCTCGGTAGCGTGGCTTGGTTTGAAAACACTAAATTAGGCTGGAAAAAAAACAATGTCCTAAGAAGAAAAAGAGGCATGTATGATAAATGGATACCTCTTGATATAGATGAGGATGGAGATACAGACTTTGTTGGTACCAGAGGAAATAGTAAACCTTATGATGGAGTTATATGGTTGGAGCAGATTAGATCAGAAGAACCTCTTCCAGTCTTTAAACAGGCAAGAATTAAAGACAGTATAAGTATCCCTTTTGTTGATTAAATTTTCATCTGTTGAAAGCTTAGCTATAATCAATATATGGCAACAAGTAGCGTTAAGCCTTTAGAGGTTATTTCTAAAGAGCAATACGAGGAAATAAAAGAGAAGCAGGATTGGAGGAATGTCTTGTCCATAAGCTCTAACTGGCTGCAAATGTCTGCAGCTATGGCCCTCTTTTTCTTTTACCCAAATGTTATAACTTTTTTAGTGGCTTTAGTGATCATAGGAAGCAGACAATTTGCTTTAGCTGTTTTAGCACATGATGCCGCTCACAATCTTCTATTTGCAAATAATAAAATGAATGATTGGGCTGGTCAGTGGTTTTGTGCTTATCCTATTTTCCAAGATAATAGAGTTTATAGGCCATATCATCTTAAGCATCATAGGCATACAGAGACTGACGATGACCCCGATCTAGTTTTGAGCTCCCCGTTTCCTATTACTAAAAGAAGTTTTATCAGAAAAGTTTTTAGAGATTTAACAGGTATCACAGGAGTAAAGCGTTATTGGGGATCTTTAAGCTCTATTTTTAGAACAAAAGGGGACAATGTATTTAATAAAATATCAAAAACTTCCAATAAGCTTCATGGCTTTTTAATTTCTAATTTAATTATTTTTGTTCTTATCTCTACAACGATGCACTGGTCATTGTTTTTATTGTTATGGTGGCTTCCTTCATTCACTTATTACAGTTTAATAATAAGAATTAGAAACATATCTGAACACGCCGTTACCCCTGGAAATAATGACTTTGACAATACTAGGACGACCAAATCAACAGTTTTGACAAGATTTTTAATGGTTCCTCATAATGTAAATTATCATTTAGAGCACCACCTATTTACTCGATGCCCTTGGTACAATCTTCCTAAAGCACATTCCATGATGATAGAAAACGGCTATGAAGATAAGATGTGTTTAGAGACTTCGTATAAAAAAGTATTATTAAAAGCAGTGAGTGCATAAAAAATGAATGATAAAAAAGAAGACTTAAAAACTAAACTAACTCCTGAAGAATACTACGTAACTCAGAATCAAGGGACTGAGCCTGCCTTTAGTGGCAAATATGATGGAGTAAAAACGCCAGGAACTTATCATTGTGTAGTTTGTGATACCGAGCTCTTTAGCTCTGAAACTAAGTACGATTCTGGATCAGGCTGGCCAAGTTTCTGGGAGCCGTCCTCAGCATCCAGTGTTGATACAGAGGAAGATGTTTCTGCAGGAATGATGCGAACGGAAGTTCACTGCAGAGAATGCGAAGCTCATTTAGGTCATGTATTTCCAGATGGACCTCAGCCCACAGGTTTGAGGTACTGCATAAATTCAGTATCTTTAGATTTAAAACCTTCTGATGATAACGAAGAGGATGAAGGCTGAACTCAAGCAGTAATAAAATCGTTCCCCCAAAAAAATCAATTAAGCTACTGATAAGCAGTAGTCTGGTTAGTTTCTGGACCTTTCTTTCCAGACTTTTAGGCCTGGTAAGAGATATTGTTCTTACAGGCCTTTTAGGAGCGGGAGTTGCATTAGATGCTTTTGTAGTTGTAATGAAGATACCTAGTGTCTTCAGAAGACTCTTTGCAGAGGGCGCTTTTAATCAAGCTTTCGTGCCTATTCTCTCTGAATACAAACAACAAAAATCAGAATCAGAAGTTAAGGACTTAATTAATCACACCTTTGCTTCTTTGAGCGTGGTTTTATTAATTGTTACAACCATAGCTTTTTTGGCAGCACCTATCTTTGTTATGGTTTTTGCTCCTGGTTTCTATTTGGAGCCACTAAAGAAAACTCTGGCAATTGATATACTGCAAATTACCTTTCCTTACTTATTCTTTGTCTCATTAGTCGCATTGTCTGGATCGATAATGAACACTTATGAACGATTCTCTCTGCCTGCCTTAACCCCATTATTTTACAACCTCACTTTAGTGGTGGTAGCAATATGGATTGCCCCGACACAAGAAGTACCTATTTATGCAATAGCTTGGGGAGTTTTTGCTGCAGGATGCATTCAAGTTGTCATACAAATCTGGCCATTGATAAAATTAGGTCTCTTGCCCAGATTCCGACTAAATCTTAAGCACCCCGGGGTTAAAAGGGTGATGTATTTAATGGTTCCTGGAATAATCGCAGGAGGAGTCAGTCAGCTCAACATGTTGGTTGACACTGTACTTGCATCTCTTCTTCCAACCGGCAGTCCAAGCTGGCTGTACGTATCGGATCGACTAATGCAACTCCCTTTAGGAATATTTGCTATCGCCATAGGAACGGTTATTCTCCCAAAGCTATCTGCTTTGCACAGCACCGGCAGTAGGGATGCATTTTCTAAGACTTTGGATTGGTCTATAAGATTAATACTCTTAGTTGGTACGCCGGCCGTCATTGGACTGATTATGCTTGCAGAGCCAATAATCATTACACTCTTTGAAAGAGGAGAATTCACTGCTATAGACTCAAAAAATGCATCTTTAAGTCTGATTGCTCTTTCCATGGGATTACTTGCTTTCATGCTAATCAAAGTATTAACTCCAGGGTTTTTTGCAAGACAGCAGCCAAAGAAACCGGTTTATGTGGCATTGTTCTCGATGGTTTTAAATGGTTTTCTGGCTTGGTTGTTAGGGTTTCATCTGGGTTATAACCACGTTGGTTTGGCTTTAGCTAGTTCAATATCTGCCTTCTTCACAATCACTGCTTTGCTTTATCTTTTAAGAAAAGAAAAAATATACAGTTTTGAAAAGGGATGGTTCTTATTCTCTGTTAGATTGATTTGCGCTTCTTTGATCCTATACCTCACAGTTGGCCTTATTAACGTAGATAGTGAAGTGTGGAGAAATTCTTATGAAGTAGAGCGTTTCATAAGATTATTAGCTATCTTAGCTGCAAGCATTGCAGCATATTTCATGACTCTTTGGGCCTCAGGTATACGCTTAAAGGATTTAACAAATTAATTATGTACTTAATTAGAGGAAGACAAAACATAGATCTTTTCAGATCTCGACACCCAAAGGCAGCATCGATAGCAACCATTGGAAATTTTGACGGTTTGCATTTGGGTCATCAAGAGATTATTAAAAGGATGAAAGAAGAAGCCTTTAAAAATAACTGGTCGAAGATGGTTATTTTTACAGAGCCCCACGCTAAAGAGTTTTTTGCTGAAGTTCTGGGGAAAGAATCTTCAAAGCCACCAAGACTTTTTCCTTGGTCTGAGAAAGTTTTAAAATTAAAGGACCTTGAAGTGGATTACGGTTTCTTTCTAAAATTTAATTCTCAACTGAAGTCCATGACACCCGAAGGCTTCATGAATCAAATACTTCTTCAATTAGGAATAAAAAAATTAGTAATAGGGGATGACTTTAGGTTCGGTGCAAACAGAGAAGGGGACTTTGAGCTCCTAAAAGAATGGGGCAAAAGAAATAGCATAGCTGTTGAAAGTACAGAAACATTTTTGATAGACGGAATCAGAGTCAGTAGTACAAGGATCAGAGAGGCGCTCTCAAAAAATAATTTTGAAGAGGCTAAGAGGCTTTTAGGAAGACCCTACACTTACACCGGTAAGGTTGTTTATGGGCAGCAGCTTGGCACCCTGCTTGGGGTCCCTACAGCTAATTTATGGCTACCAAAGAATAAATTACCTTTGGCAGGAGTTTATATTGTTAAAGTGATTTTGGAGGGTAAGGAGTATGGAGGTATTGCTAATATGGGAACCAGGCCAACAGTGGGCGGCGAACATCCAGTATTGGAGGTGCACCTTTTAGAATTCTCTGAGAATATCTATTCCAAAAGACTGACTGTTGAATTCTGTAAGAAAGTAAGGAATGAAAAAAAATTTGATGGCTTAGATGCCTTAAAAGAACAAATTTTTAAAGATATTTCAACAGCAAAAGCTTATTTCAGTTAAAGTGCCCAAAATTGATTATGACTGACTATAAAGACACTTTAAACCTTCCTAAAACAGAGCTGGCTATGAAGGCCAACTTGCCCCAACGTGAACCTAAAATGTTGGATTATTGGGAAAGCATAGATTTAAACAAGCAAATCCGTGATTCCAGAAAAGGACGTGAAAAATTTATTTTGCACGACGGGCCTCCTTACGCAAATGGCGAGATACATTTAGGACATTCCGTTAATAAAGTATTGAAAGATATTGTTATTAAATCTCAAATCCTCAATGGAAAAGATGTTCCTTACACACCGGGTTGGGATTGCCACGGCTTACCCATCGAATTAAATGTAGAAAAGAAAATAGGAAAAGTTGGTCAAAAGGTAACGGCAGAAGAGTTTAGGGATGCCTGCAGGAAATATGCAAATAGTCAGATTGATATACAAAAAAAGGATTTCAAAAGGTTAGGTATTTTTGGTAACTGGGACAAGCCTTACGTTACCATGGACTTTAGTTTTGAAGCTAACATCATCAGGTCATTGGGCTCTATAATTAATAAAGGTTTTATAGAGCGGGGAGAAAAGCCAGTTCATTGGTGTGTTGATTGTGCATCGGCTTTAGCCGAAGCTGAAGTTGAGTACAAAGACAAGATTTCGCATTCTATAGATTTCGCCTTTCCTATTGAAAATGACCCAATCAACAAGGCCTTTGGAACGAATGTAAAAGACGATTGTTTTGTCGCAAGCTGGACAACAACCCCTTGGACGTTGCCTGGAAACCTGGCTTTAACAGTTAACAAAAACTTTGAATATTGTTTAGTTGAGTTTGAGATGAATTCAAAGATAGCCAACTATGTTGTAGCTAAAGATCTAATAGAACAAACTTTAGAACGTCTTGGCATTTCCAACCATAAAATCAAAGGCACTTGTTTAGGTCAAGATCTGAAGGGTTTAAATGCCAAGCATCCTTATTTAGAGAGGAGCTCTTTAATTATTACAGGTGATCACGTTACTACAGAAGCTGGAACGGGTATTGTTCATACTGCACCAGGGCATGGTTTAGAAGATTATGCTGTTGCACTTGAGAACGACCTAGAGGTACTCAGTCCAGTTAAAAGTAACGGAACCTTTATGGAAGAAGTAGAGCATGTTTCCGGCATGTTTGTTTTTAAATCCAATGAAAAGATAATAGAAGTACTAAAAGAAAATGGGGCTCTGCTTGCTGATGCACAATATGAGCACAGTTATCCTCACTGTTGGAGGCACAAGTCTCCACTAATGTTCCGAGCCACACCTCAATGGTTCATTGGGATGATAAATAATGATTTACTAAAGACGGCGAAAGAATCAATAGAAAAGGTTAATTGGGAGCCTGAATGGGGAAAATCTCGCATGGCAAGTATGTTAGAGAACAGACCGGATTGGTGTATTTCCAGGCAGAGATCTTGGGGCGTTCCTATTCCATTGTTGGTTCATAAAGACACTGGCCAGTTACACCCAGAAACAAGTCGCCTTATTGAAGAAGTGGCGAACCTCGTTGAAGAAAAAGGCATAGATGCTTGGCATAATTTGGATTGTTCATCTTTAGTTAATGCAGCCGATCAATACGATAAAATTAGTGACTCATTGGACGTATGGTTTGATTCAGGCGTTACTCATGCATGTGTGTTAAATGACTCTGAGATGCAATTTCCTGCTGATCTTTATTTAGAAGGTTCAGATCAACACCGAGGTTGGTTTCAGTCTTCTCTCCTGACAAGCATTGCTTTAAATGATGTTCCTCCATACAAATCAGTTTTAACTCATGGTTTTGTTGTTGATGCTGATGGTAAAAAAATGTCTAAATCTATCGGTAATGTTATTTCTCCCCAAAAAGTATGGGACTCCATGGGGGCTGATGTTTTACGATCATGGATAGCTTCAACCGATTACAGAAACGAAATGGTCGTATCAGATGAAATTCTTAAGAGATCATCCGATTCTTATCGTAGGATCAGAAATACTATTAGATTCCTTCTAGGTAACATTAATGATTTTGATTATGAATCAGACGCTGTAGAAATTGAAAGAATGACCCAACTCGATAAGTGGATGATTAAAAAAACAAAAAGTTTACAAATCGAAGTGATGAATGATTTTGATAAATACCAGTTTCATCAGGCTTTTAAGAAGATTCATAATTTTTGTGCAAATGAGTTAGGTGGATTTTATTTAGATATCTTGAAAGACAGACTTTACACGAGCAAGAAAGACTCTGAAGCCAGACGCTCTTGTCAAACTGCATTGTATTTTATTCTAGAGGCCTTGCTTAGATGGATCTCTCCTGTATTAAGTTTTACTGCCGAAGAAGCTTGGCAGTTGCACAAACCTGGCTCACCATCTGTGCACCTTTTAGAATGGTTTGATGAATGGAGTGATTCAAAAGAAGAAATGACTATAACCGACGAAGAATGGAACGAAGTTCTTCTAATCCGCGCTGAAGTTAATAAAGTACTTGAAGCATCAAGAAATAAAGAAGTTATTGGTTCGGCCTTGGAAGCTGATATAGATTTATTTTGTTCGGCTGAAGTCAAAACCATATTGAATAAATTCTCTGATGAATTGAGGTTTGTTTTCATCACTTCTGATGCGCAAGTCTATGATTTTGAAGAAAAGGGCGACTCAACTGAACTGGAAGGACTTAGGGTTGCGGTCAAGAAAACTAAGCATGATAAGTGTGAACGTTGTTGGCATAGCAGAGAGGAAGTTGGCGAAATATCCAATCACCCAACCCTTTGTGAAAGATGCGTTGATAATATAGAAGGAGATGGCGAGGTTAGGCTCTTTGCTTAATTATGAATTTTTCAAGGATTTCACTAATTTTTTTTATTTTAGTAGGTTTAGATCAACTTAGTAAAATCTTAATTACTTCAGCCTTAGATGAAGGAGCTTCCCTTCCTTTATTGCCTTTTTTAGACCTAACTTTAATTTTTAATACCGGAATCGCCTTCAGCTTGTTTGATGATTACGGACCTTGGGGAAGGTGGTTTATTTCTTCCCTCGTAGCGCTAATATTATTTTATCTGGCTAAAATAATATTAACGGAAAAGAATTTAAACTCTTATGAATCTCTAGCCCTGGTTCTTATCTTTTGTGGAGGAGCAGGAAATCTTATAGACAGAGTATTTTTAGGTTATGTGGTTGATTTTATTCATTTATTTTATCAAAACTACTCTTTTTATGTTTTTAATTTCGCGGACAGCTATATAACAATCGGAGTTACGTTATATTTAATATATATTATTTTTATAGGAGATAATAAAAAAGCAAATGCAAATTAGACTAGCAAATACTCGAGGATTTTGTGCAGGTGTAGACCGAGCCATAGAGATAGTTAGGAAAGTTCTGGAGCAGAAAGGCTCTCCCGTATACGTAAAGCATGAAGTTGTTCATAACAAAACAGTAGTTAATGAACTCAAGTCTTTAGGGGCTATTTTTGTTGAAGAGATAGAAGAAGTACCTGCAGGCGAGACTGTGATCTACAGCGCTCATGGTGTGTCTAAGGTGGTTCAAAAGGATTCAAAAGAAAAACATCTTGAAATTTATGATGCTACTTGTCCATTAGTAAGCAAAGTACATGCAGAGGTTATCAAATATTCCAAACTCGGATATGAATGCATATTGATAGGTCATCAAAATCATCCGGAAGTAGAAGGTACGATGGGTCAGTTTGATGATAGTTTTGGAGGATCAATTTATTTAGTGGAAAGCGTTGAAGACGTTGGCGAGTTGAAAATAGATGATCCCACGAAGCTGTCTTACGTCACTCAAACAACTTTATCTATTGACGACACTCAAGCAATAATGGATTCTTTGAAGACAAGATTTCCTGAAATTCATGGCCCCAAAACAAATGATATTTGCTATGCAACACAAAACAGACAAGATTCCGTTAAACAACTAGCATTAGAGTGTGATCTTGTTTTAGTGATTGGTTCGGTTAATAGCTCTAATTCAAATCGATTGAGAGAGATAGCAGAGCGCGGCGGTGTTGATTCATATCTTATAGACTCTTTGGAAGATTTAGACCATAAATGGCTTGAAGGAAGGTCAGTAATAGGCATCACTTCTGGGGCTTCTGCACCCGAGCATCTGGTTAGAGAGTTGGTCGCGTTACTGCAAGACAAATATAGCTGCTCGCTTTATGGTGAAAAGGAAAGGGCAGATGAGGGGATTTCTTTTAGATTACCAAAAGGTTTAAGAACTAGGTAATGTCGCTGTAGTTTCCTTGCATTATATTTTGAACTTTTATAAGTTAGATAAGTCTTAGCTGTATACAACGAGGATAAATCAATGAAATATTTATTAACATCAATACTTGTCTTAACTTCATTCTTAATTACGTCAGATCCTAGAGAAAGACTGATGGACTTGAAGAAAATGGATAGAGATGGAAATAGAGCTATTAGTTTTAAAGAATACAGTCATAAACCACTAAAGATTTTTAAAAATATGGACTCAGATTCAAATGGAGTGCTTACTTATTCTGAATTTTCTTTAAAGAAATTAAGACCACCAAGGAACAAAAAAAGCGGCCGCTTTAGCTTTTTAGATATAAATGATGATGAGAAAGTATCCAAGAAAGAATTTATCTCTGGGGCAAATAAACAACAAAGATCTAGAAGAATGTCTAAATTTAATAAAAGTCAGGATGAAAGGCTGGTTGCAGAAAAAATATTCTTAAAATTAGACGTAAACCAAGATCAAAATATTGATAAAAAAGAGCTATCTGTTGCTAAAGACATAGCTCCAAAAGTAGCAAAAGATCACTCATTTCAAAACTTGGATTCTGACGGAAATAAATTTATCACAATAAAAGAATTTCTTGCTTCTGAAAAAGAATTTTTTTCTAGAATGGATTTTGATTCTAACGGAGCTATAGAAAGAAGAGAAATCAAAGAGTCTGTGAAGAACAACATGAAGCGCCTTAAGAAGGAAGGCAAGCCTTTCATCATGCAAAAAGAAAGAAATTACAATAGGTAGTGGGTATTGCCTGAAATAACAAATCATCTAATTACTTCGGCAGACTTTAGGGAATCACCCAATTGCTCTGCAAGACCGCCCGGCGTTCAAGTGATGCTTATGGTGATTCATAATATAAGCCTACCTCCCGGTCGTTTTGGAGGATCTCATATAATCAATTTTTTTCAGAATAAACTTGAAGTATCTGCTGATGAATATTTTGAAGGTATAAAAAATTTAAGAGTATCTAGCCATTTACTAATTGATAGAAGAGGCAAGGTCACTCAGTTTGTTCCTTTTAATAAAAATGCCTGGCATGCAGGTATTTCACATTATCAGGGGCAAGAAAACTGCAATGATTTTTCTATAGGAATAGAAATGGAAGGAACTGATTCCATTGATTACACGACCAAGCAGTATGAAAGCCTAAAAGACGTAACGCTTTCTTTAATGAAGGCTTATCCAGAAATAACTTTAGATAACATCGTTGGTCATTCTGATATAGCACCAGACAGGAAAACAGATCCTGGGGAGTCTTTTGATTGGTCTAGATTCAGATCTAGCTTAGTTTCTTAGGTTTGTTTCCAAAGTATTTCTTCTTCTCCAGAGTCAATATTAATTTTTCTAGCTAGAACAAAAAGAAAATCAGAAAGCCTGTTAATGTAGATTACGCAATTAATATTTATTAATTCTGTCTTACTGGCTAATACTAGGGCTCTTTCTGATCTTCTGCATACAGCTCTAATAATTTGTGCTTTAGATGAATCTTTATGGCCTCCTGGAAGGATAAAATTATCTAACGAAGGCAATTCTCTGTTAAGTTCATTAACCCTTTCTTCAAGCCATTCTATTTTTTTCTTTTGAAGTCCATTATTAGATCTCATAGCTAAACAACCACCAATATCAAAAAGGTCATTCTGTATTTTTCTTAACAATACTTTTTCTTTTCGTAAATTTGAAGACGATGCTAAAAGGCCTATCCATGAATTAAGCTCATCTATTTCACCAATAGCACTTATCAGCTCGCTCGATTTAGAGAGACGAGAACCATCAGCCATTCCAGTTGTGCCATCATCTCCTGTCTTTGTAGTTACTTTTGTTATTCTCTTAGCCAAACTTTACCTCAAATTATATGCAACTTTCAGCCGCAATGACCTGTTCTGATTTAGATAATAGCCATTTCCTGTAGCGGCTGTAAAATAATCTTTACCGGTTAGGTTTTCAATTTTTGCTGAAAGACTAATATTTTCAGTAAAATTCTTTTTAGAAGCAACATTAATTAAAGCATAGCCAGGAAGACTTACTCCACCGAAATCTTTTCTTCTATCAAAAGCTGACACATTGAAACTAAATTCATAGCCAGAAATGTTTTTACTTAGATTTAAGCTGGAAGAGAGTTTAGATCTCCTTAGTAACTGATTGTAATTTTGATCCTGAGGATTTTGCTTTCTCAATATGAAACTTCCACTTATAAGATTATTAATCCATTTGTATCTGACTTCAATTCCAGAATTTGATGCCTCTTCAATATTCTTTAAAACATAATCTCTATAATCAAAGTTGATTAGATTTGAGGTATTTGATTTGAATACAACTAATTTCAAAGCAGTTTTCTTTTTAACTCGGCTAATGCTTAATTCTTGACTTTTAGATACCTCAGGAAGAAGTTTCTCGTTAGAACCAAAACCATAGAGCTCAGCGCTATTGGGAGATCTAAAAGCAGAACCAGAATTTAAGTAAAGAGACCATGGTCCGGTCAGTTGATGTAAAAACCCCAAATTCCAAGAGGACTGATTACCGTAAAGGTCATGATCTGACTCCCTTGCAGAAGCAATCCAAGAACTTTGGTTTTTTCCCCATTCAAAAGTTCCAAAATAAGATTCAGTATTCAGATCTTTCCTGAAAGCCGATCCATAACTTGAATAATTAACATCCTCACTTTCTGATTCGAGACCAATTGAATAAGAAAAAAGATTCTTTATTTTTTTATGAACTAGCAGTTCATACGATTGCCTTTGCGTTTGCGTAAGATCAAGAACACCCAAGTAATTCTCATTGTTTTGGTTGATTAGATCTTCCGATGAATTGATATTAGCCAAGATGTAATAGTCTTGTTCAGTTATGAACTTAAGATCAACAGCAAAAGCTTCATTTTTGTAATCCTGTGAAACAGGACTGCCAAATACTAAATATTCTGTTGTCCCCTTTGAAGACCATAACGAAAGGGAGGTGTCTAAATTTTTATAGCCATAGCTAATGTCTCCGGCAATACTATGATTTTTATAGCCTCTATTGAGGGTTGAATCACTTAAGACTGGAAAGCCTGTTGTGTTACTGTTAACCGCAATTAGGTTTACGGAACCATTCTCCTTCACCAGATTTCCTCGCAGATATTCTTTATGGTAATTATCTGGACCAACACCCAATCCCACTGACACAGAGTCTTGAAGAGTCCTGTCTTTAGTTGAAATACTTACAATCCCCCCGATAGCTTGTGAGCCATGGATAGAAGAGAAAGGGCCTGAGCCGATTTCAATTTTAGAAATTAGATTGGTATCAAGATTATAGACAGAAGCCCCTCCAGCCGTTGATGGGTTTATCTTAACGCCATTAATTTTGACTATACTCTGGTTGCTATTAGATCCTCTAAGAAAGAATGAGGCCAGTTGACCAGGACCTCCATTACTACTTGAATCAATTGCTAAGTTATTCCTAAGAAAACCCAGCACACTTGATGGCTGGTAGGTCTCTATGTCTTCTTTAGAAACAATATCCACCGTTGCAGGAATTTTATAATTTTCCTTTGGTAACTTTGAAGCAACAGTAATAACTTCATCAAACTGACTTTCATTTTCATTAGAGTAGATACAAGAGGAACAGAAAAAGATTAATAAACCTACGTTTATTTTATTCATAAAATCACCCTTCGTAATTATTAAAATTATATTTTATGAGGCCGGTATCCGGGCTTAAGAATTTTTATAACTTTCAACGCCTTCCCGTTTTCACAGTGACATATGTTAAAAGTTCTTCTATTTACCGTTGCGAGGGCAGCACTGGATTTAAACCAGTTTCCCGTTTAACCAAAATTCCTTTTGGCACCACAAATGTAATGATACAAGTATATAATTAAAAAACTTCTTTAGTTTTCAATTAATGCCTAAACTAAAGGTGGCTTAAAATAAGTAAAAGGAAAAAATTATGGCTTCTTTTGATATTAAATCTGAACTAGATTCTCACGAAGTTACCAATGCCGTGGATCAGGCGAATAGAGTGTTGCAAAACCGTTTTGATTTTAAAGGCACTGGTGCTGAATTTAAAATGGAGGATGAAGATATATTGCTAACTGCCAAAGAAGAATTTCAGATTCACCAAATGTTACCGATATTAAACGAATCTATAACTAAAAGAGGAATTGATATAAAGACTCTTAAAGCAGGAGAGATAGAAATAGCAACTGGTGTGGCTCGTCAATCAATAACATTAAGGCAAGGAATTGATAAAGAGTTGGCAAAAAAAATTACTTCTTTGGTCAAGCAATCTAAAATTAAAGTTCAGGCAGCCATTCAAGGTGATAGTGTTAGGATCTCAGGAAAAAAAAGAGATGAGTTACAACAAGTTATTCAAATTGTTAAGGATCAAAATTATGATATGCCACTTCAGTTTATAAACTTCAGAGATTAGTAATTGATTTTTATATGCTGAAGAATGTTTCGCTTGGTAGCTTAGGGTTTTCATCGGGATTGCCTTACATTTTAATTTTTTCTACCCTTGGAGTTTGGCTGAGGGACATTGGAATTGAATTGACCCTTATAGGCTTCTTTGCTTGGATAGTTCTTACTTATTCTCTTAAATTCCTTTGGGCGCCGATAGTGGATAACTTTTCAATTCCAGTGCTAAATAAAATGGGTTCAAGAAAAAGTTGGATCTATCTGATGCAATCTATAATTGTAATTAGTCTTTTTCTGATATCAATTACAGACCCCTTAGAAGATTTATACCTTTTTGCTTTTTTTGCATTCTTAGTTGCCTTTGCAGGTTCAATACAAGACATAGCAATTGATGCTTTTAGAATAGAGGTAGCTGAATTAAGTGAGCAAGGAAATTTAGCTGCCAGCTATCAATTTGGTTACAGGATGGCCATCTTAGTAGCAAGTTCTTTTGCTTTAATATTTGCCGCTGACTACGGGTGGAGATTGACTTATCAGTTGATGGCAGTCTTCATGATGATAGGGGTAATTGGCGCATCCATTTGTCCAGAAGTTTTAAATAAGAAACTAGAAAGGTTAACTTTCAAGAGTTCATTCATAGAACCACTAAGAGACTTCCTTTCTAGATTTGGTATTTATATGTCCTCTTTGCTTCTTATGATTATTGCCACTTACAGGTTAACGGATATTGTAATGGGGCCTATGGCCAGTCCCTTTTACTTGGATAGTGGATATACACTCAAGGAAATAGGCTACATAGTTAAAATAGTGGCAGTGGTGGCTTCTATAGTAGGGTTTTTCTTAGGTGGACTTCTTGTAAAGAAAGTTGGTGTAAAAACAACTCTTATAATTGGAGCTTTTCTGGTCATGCTCACAAATTTATCTTTTTCTTCAGTGGCAATTTTAGAAAAAGACCTAACTCTTTTAGGCTTGGTAGTGGGGCTTGATAGTTTGGCAGCAGGTGTTGTTGGTACCGCTAACATTACCTTCTTAACTAGTTTAGTTTCAAAAAAATACACTGCTGTGCAATATGCCTTATTAACCTCATTTATGATGCTTCCCGGAAAGGTCTTCAGCGGGTTTTCTGGACTGATTGCTGATTATTTTAAGAATTTATACGGCAATGATTACGGATGGATGATTTTCTTCGTAATAACTTCTTTTTTAACCCTGCCATGCATAATCTTGCTGCTTTACTACTCTAGAGAAAGTTTTCAACGTGATTAATTTATACAGAACTATTTTCATAACGTTAGTTCTATTAATCAGTTATTTGGCATTTATACCTTCTTCAGGAGGCAGTGATGTCCCTTATTTGGATAAGGTGGTTCACTTCCTGGCCTTTTTTATTCTAATGTTTTTTTTAGACCTATCTACCACGAGACCTTTAGAGGTGCATTTTGGTCTCATTTCATGCTTATTTTTATTTGCCTTGGGAATTGAGATAGTTCAGTATAATTTACCTTACAGGTCCGCAGAGTTATTTGATCTTCTTGCAGATTTATTAGGAATGCTTGTTTATTTTGTTTTCATCCCAAGAATAAAGGTATGAGATATTTATTACCCACTTTTATAGTTTTACCTATATTAGAGATGTATGTCTTGATAAAGGTTGGTGGTAATCTCGGCGCCCTTAACACAGTCCTATTGGTTTTATTAACTGCACTAATCGGTGTTGCTTTGTTAAGAGTTCAAGGTTTTAGAACCTTAATGAATGCTAAAAACAAACTTGGGATGGCTCAACTTCCAGCTGAAGAAATAATAACGGGTATATTCCTTGCTATAGGAGGCGCTTTGCTGCTGACGCCAGGCTTTATAACAGATATCTTTGGTTTTTTATGTCTTGTACCTTTTACAAGAAGAATTTTATTAAAGTTGTTTTTAAACAATCTCAGCCCTTTTGAGGTAGTAAATGAAAGAAAAGGTGAGGTAAAGAAAGATTGGATTGAAGGTGAGTTCAATAAAGATAAGTAATTTTCCTAACAAGGGGTTGAATTTTATTAATTAAGCCCAAAATTAGTAAAAGTTAACAGGTTTTAGAGATTGCTCATTGACCTCAGAAAATTCTGAACTAGAATGACCAACCTTTTTAACTTAAGTGTTAATTGGATTAATAAATATTGGAGATAACCGGATGAAATTTAGACCATTGGGAGATCGCGTTTTAGTAAAGCGCACTGATGAAGAGCAAACCACTGAAGGTGGAATAGTTCTTCCTGGATCGGCAGCAGAAAAACCTTCACAAGGTGAGGTTCTTGCAGTCGGACCTGGTAAAAGTTTAGAAAATGGTGAATTACAGGCTGTAGCAGTGAAAGAAGGCGATTTAGTTGTCTTCGGTCAATACGCAGGAAGTAACACTGTAAAGGTAGATGGCGATGAACTTGTTGTTCTGAATGAACAAGATATTCTTGGCGTAATTGATAAATAAAATAATAAAAAGAGGAATTTATAATGGCAAAAGAAGTCAAATTTAGTGATGCTGCACGTCAAGGCATGTTGGCCGGAGTCAACATTCTTGCTGATGCAGTTAAAGTTACATTAGGTCCAAAAGGACGAAACGTAATTCTTGATAAATCATTTGGTGCACCAACAGTAACTAAGGACGGAGTTTCCGTTGCTAAAGAAATAGAGTTACAAGATAAGTTTGAAAATATGGGAGCTCAGATGGTTAAAACCGTAGCGTCTCAAACTTCAGATGAAGCTGGTGACGGAACAACAACAGCTACGGTATTAGCTCAATCTATCGTCAATGAAGGCTTGAAATCAGTTCAAGCAGGATTCAACCCTATGGATCTTAAACGAGGCATAGATAAAGCAGTTTCCGCTGCAGTAGAAACTTTAAAAAGTGCTTCAGAGCCTTGTGAAGATGATACAGCTATTGCTCAGGTCGGGACTATCTCAGCTAACAGTGATACAGCTGTAGGAGAGATTATCGCAGAGGCCATGCAAAAAGTAGGCAAAGAAGGTGTTATAACAGTTGAAGAAGGTTCTGGAATAGAAAACGAATTAGAAGTAGTTGAAGGTATGCAGTTTGATAGAGGCTACCTTTCTCCTTACTTTATAAACAACCAAGAAAGAATGACGGCTGATTTGGAAGATCCTTTCATACTTTTGCATGACAAGAAAATATCTAATATCAGAGATCTTCTGCCTTTATTAGAGGCTGTGGCAAAAGCGGGAAGACCTTTACTGGTAATAGCTGAAGATGTTGAAGGTGAGGCATTAGCAACACTAGTTGTGAATAACATGCGTGGTGTAGTAAAAGTTGCAGCATGCAAGGCTCCTGGGTTCGGAGACAGAAGAAAAGCTATGTTGGAAGATATTGCTATTCTAACTGGTGGAACGGTTATTTCAGAAGAAGTAGGTCTTTCTCTTGAGGGAGCTACTATTGAAGATCTTGGTCAAGCTAAGAAAGTGGAATTAAATAAAGAAGATACCACTGTCATCGATGGGGCTGGATCACCTGACGGTATTTCCGGAAGAGTTAATCAGATTAGAGCTCAAATCGAAGATACTTCATCTGACTATGACAGAGAAAAACTGCAAGAACGTGTAGCTAAGTTGGCCGGTGGAGTTGCTGTAATTAAAGTTGGTGCTGGTTCAGAAATTGAAATGAAAGAGAAGAAAGCACGCGTTGAAGATGCACTGCATTCTACTAGAGCGGCTGTAGAAGAAGGAGTTGTGGCCGGTGGTGGAGTTGCTCTCATCAGAGCACAGCAAAAAATTATTGGCCTAGAAGGCGATAATGAAGATCAGAATGTTGGTATTAATATTGCTTTAAGGGCAATGGAATCCCCAATAAGACAGATCACTGCAAACGCTGGTGAAGAAGCATCCGTTGTTTTAGATAAAATCAAAGATGGAAAAGGCAATTTTGGTTTTAATGCAGGAACCGGTGAATATGGTGACATGATCAAAATGGGTATTCTTGACCCGGCTAAAGTAACAAGGACAGCTCTTCAGGCTGCTGGTTCTGTAGCTGGTCTCATGATCACAACTGAAGCTATGATTGCTGATGTTCCAGAAGAAGGCGGAGCAGGCGGTATGCCTGGTGGAATGCCTCCTGGAATGGACATGGGCGGCATGGGCGGCATGATGTAAAAAAAGAACAAAGCCCTTCGGGGCTTTTTTCTTGTCTCAAATATATTTCTTACTTACCCCTTATCTTGTATCATTAAAGAAAATAGGGGAATCTTTATGGAATTATTAATTGAATTTTTGTTTAGATGGGGTCACGTTCTTTTTGGTATAGCTTGGATAGGTTTGCTTTATTATTTTAATTTTGTTCAAGGAGAATATTTTAAAGAAGCTACGGCTGATGCCAAAGGCGACGCTACTCAGAAACTAGTACCAAATGCTTTGTGGTGGTTTAGATGGGCTGCTTTCTTTACTTTTCTAACAGGTTTATACCTTTTACATGCAATATCAGGGCGTCTTAATGAAGGAATTATCTTAGGAGCTTTGATGGGAACATTGATGATGCTCAATGTTTGGGGAATAATTTGGCCCAATCAGAAGATAGTCATTGGCTTAAAAGAAGGCGACGCTGCTATCGCAGGCCCAAAAGCATTGTTAGCCTCAAGAACAAATACACTTTTCTCTTTTGCTATGCTTTACTTTATGCTTGCCTCAGTCCATGGACCTGGAGCTGGATCATTATCTGAATTATTGATATTAAATGGTAGTTTAAATTTAACTACAGGTCTTTTAGCAGGTACAGCAATAATACTGATAATAGAAATGAATGCTATTTGGGGAAAGTTATTTTCTTTTATTGCTTCAGTAAGAGGAGTAATAAGTTCTGGTTTAGTCCTGACAGTCCTTTTATCAAGTGTTTCTTATTATTTGTAACTTTTAAGAAAAAAAAGGGGCTAGAGCCCCTTTTTTTATTTTAGATATTTTATTCTGGCATTGTCTCAACATAAAGAGATCTGCTTGGAAAAGCAAAATCAGATCCATTATCTGAGACTATTTCCATAATTTTTAGAATTAAGTCCTGTTTTACTTGAGAGAATTCTGTATAGCCTATGACCTCTAGGTAGCAAAGAATTGTTATATCAATTGAACTAGAACCTAATTCTGAGACTTTAGCAAAGTTCTCTTGGCCTGGATTAATCATAAAATCATCACTTGTGTTTAAGTAGTCAGTAATTTGGTCACATATCTTTCTTAGCTGCTCTGCCTTTGTGCTGTATAAAACATTTATAGTCCAGCTTATTCTTCTGTAGTTCATGTTTTGATGATTAATCACCTGAGCATCAGACAGATCGGTATTTGGTACAAAAACGGGAGAGCTATCAAAGAGTCTGACCTGAGTTGAACGGAAGCCAATACTCTCTACAAATCCATGAAGTCCATCACCTATTCTAATTCTGTCACCAGGTTGGAATCTTTTTTCACTAATAATAAAGATGCCCGCAATAATATTTTTGAACATATCTTGAGCACCCAAGGCAACAGCTACAGAAAATAGTCCTAAGCCAGCTATGATTGGACCAATTTCTATTCCCCAGACATCCAGCATCATTGTTATGCCAACTATCCAGATTATTACTCCTGAAACTCTGCTTAGCCATAAACTCATAGCTGGAGTCATCCAGGTACTGTCTCCTAATAAAGAGAAAAGAGGTTTTGTAATATTAGCAAGAGCACTAAAAATAGTATAAATGACTATTGTTTTAACAAGGTTTGTTGCAATGAGATCTAATGAACCTGTCAGTGGTAAATAAGCCGTAATTAAGTAAAAACCAAAAGCTACAGGTATAACTCCAAAAGGGGTTCTCAGAGATTCAACTATTTCATCATCAAATTCTGATTCTGTTCGATCAGCTAATTTAGCTATCCTATCTATGGCTATAGTATTAAGTAAAGTTCTAGCAACCAAGGAGCCTATTATTATAGCGAAGCAAATAATGAGATCATTCAAACCAACACCTCTTATGCCCATTTGCCAAGTTTCGACAACTAATTCAAAAAATTCTTCAAACATCTTTATCCCTCATCTAATTCTTCATCTTCAATATCTACTTCAATTTTTTCTACTTTTGCTATTTTAACCACATTATCTTTTATAAGTACTGTTTCAAACCTGTAGCCTTCTATTGATATACCTACATTCTTTTCAGGAATAGACTGGACAGTTTCAAGAATCAGTCCGCTAAGTGTTTTAGGGCCATCAGTAGGTAGATTCCAATCAATTCTAGAATTTATTTCTCTTAGCATCACATTGCCTTCTATCATATAGGAGCCGTCTGTTTGAGGCATGATATCCATTTTTTCTATTGAACCTGAAGCAATCTCACCAATTATTACTTCAAGAATATCTCTTAATGTAATAAGACCTTCTATATCTCCATATTCATCTACGATTAAACCTACTCGGGTATCAACAGATTGGAAGGTGGCTAATTGTTTGTTTAAAGGTGTATTTTCAGGGATAAATACCGGTTCCTCTAATTCATTAAGAAGACTTTCTAGGTCTATACTACCTCCGCTAAAGAAATCTGCTTTACGATTTACAGTTAGAAAACCAATAACATTGTCTATTGAGTCTTTAAAGAAAGGAATGTAAGTAAATTCAGTTTCTTGCAAGTCTTTTAGAATAACTTCAAGTGGATCATCTAGATCAATTCCTGTGATCTTGTTTCTAGGTACCATTACATCATTTACTGAAAGATAGTCCATTTCAAGTATTCCAATTAACATTTTTTGTTGATGTTTTGGTACACCGGAAGTTTCCAGGAGTGTCCTTAGCTCTTCTGGTTTAAGATCTTCATTAGCAGGCTCTTCTAAGTCTATACCAATTAATTTAGTAACATTATTTGAAACAAGACTTACTAAAGTTACTAACGGACTGAATAGCTTTGATAAAGGTTTTAAGATATACGAAGCAGGAAAAGCAATACTTTCCGGCCTCAGAGCTGCTATTGTTTTAGGCATCACTTCAGCAAATATTATCATTACTATAGTCATGAAGACTGTTACTGCCAAAACAGCATTATCGTCCCATATCCTAATAGCGATTACTGTTGCTATGGCTGTTGCGAGAGTGTGAGTAAAGTTATTACCTATTAAGATTAATCCTAATAGCCTGTCCGTTCTTTGGAGCAATTTGGATACTCTTCTCGCTGACTTATTTCTTGTTTTGACAAGATGCTTTAAGCGATAGCGGTTTATAGCCATCATGCTAGTCTCAGAACTAGAAAAAAAAGCTGACATAAGTACAAGTAAGACAATAGTGCTTACTAGTATCCAAAGTGGTATTTCGTTCAATTAGAAAGAGCTTGATGAGCTTTGGTGATGATCAGAATATACAATAAGTTTTATAAATATATAAATTATTATTCATTATAACTCATTGATCTCAGCGATAAAAATGGAAAGAAGTAAATATTTTTGTTGAAAGCAGCTTTTTATACCTTAGAATGTGCGCCTTTTCTAATATAAGAGGGAAATTTTATTAAATGTTAACTATTCGTTTAGCTCGAGCAGGGGTCAAAAAGAGACCTTTCTTTCATATACGTGTCGCAGATTCTCGTAAACCTAGAGATGGAAGGTTTATAGAGAAGGTCGGATACTTTAATCCAATAGCTTCTGGTCAAGAGGTTCGTTTAGAAGTTGACCAAGAAAGGGTGGATTATTGGATTTCACAAGGTGCGCAATTAAGCGATAGAGTGACTACTTTACTCAAAAGAAATGCAGAAACACCAGAACAAACAGAAAAAAGACATGCATTGAAAGAAGCTAAACGTTTAAAGAAACTTTCTGATAAAGCTGCTTTAAAAGTAGTTGAGGAAGCTCCAGCAGAAGAAGCAGCAGAAGCTCCAGCAGAAGAAGCAGCCGAGGAAGCTCCAGCCGAGGAAGCAGCAGAAGCTCCAGCCGAGGAAGCAGCAGAAGCTCC